>ERZ842401.6146-NODE-6146-length-12957-cov-2.952953_pt1 | contig 12957 bp, 7 predicted proteins | sample MGYA00521270_ERZ842401 | MGnify/ENA primary metagenome ERZ842401 (study PRJEB31892, sample SAMEA3878208) | bioreactor metagenome | biome: Moose rumen | place: Sweden | collected 2011-10 | study: EMG produced TPA metagenomics assembly of the PRJEB12797 data set... | reverse complement strand
CCGCGTTTGCCACGATCAGCACCCACAGCACAATCGTCAGGATCCGGTCCCAGTTCCAACGACGATACCCCTCTCCCGGGACATGCCCGTCGACTGTTTTTCGCATCTCTCTCATAACCAGTCCTTTATGGATTAAACCGGCCCCTTTGGGACACGGTTCATTCTGTATCTATTTTATAATCAAACCCTTATCGAAAACATCCTATTCGGTTTCCAGCGAGTCCAGTGTCACCAGCGTCTCCGCCCGCAGCCGGACCATCCCGGCGTTCCGGTCATTCACTGGCATCGCCACGATCGCCCGGGCGGTCTCCAGTGCAGCATTATCCTCGCCCAGACGGACCTGCAGCCGCATCAGACGCACCAGCGGATACAGCCGTGACGGAACCATGTAATGGGCTTTCTCGTAGAGCCGCGCAGCTTCAGCGTAATCTCCCATCGCCTCCGCGTTCTTCCCCAGAATGACCTCGAACATCGGATCACAACTCAGCCGTGCGCCCTCCTCCAGTATCTTCGTACTCTCCTCATACAACCTCGGAAAATCTTCCCGCCTTAACGTGAAGCTTCTCTACCTCGGAATCCTCTTTGTACATAGGAACCTTTGAGCGGATAGTTTTGGCATCGGGAGAAGGTTTTTTAACTCCGAATTTCTTTTCGTAGTTACCCGCGTATCTGTCTTTCGAGGCAGGCTTGTCCCTCAGTATATCAAGCGAACCATCGGATGACGCGAACATCGCTCCTATCTCGGGGTCAACCTCTGAGAATACGGGACTGTCCTCTATAACATCCTCGGCAATCTCAGCTCCCTCGGGAATTTCGGGAGTAAGGTTTACTATACTTTCCTCGTCGTCGGAATCCATAAGCATCTGAGCCTGCATTGTCGCGGCGTTTTTCTCGCCTTTGATAGAGTTGTCTTGCTTTTGCTCATCCGTTATCTTGTCCATTTCGAGAGGGTTGTTGTTGGTGAGCCTGATTTTTTTATCCGCTGTGCTGAAAATCTCGTCCATTTCGGGACGCGGACTGTATTTTTCGGCGGCCTTACGCATAGCGTCTCTCTCCGAGATATAGCGCGTTTCAGCCAGTATTCTTTCCAGTCGAAATTCCTTTTCGTCCTCGGTAGATTCTTCCGAGGATATATTTATTTCCTTTTCATCAGGCTTTTTATTCTGTTCGGTTTTTTGCTTTTTGTTTTTCATTTAATCAATCCTTTTTAAAGGCAACCGCGTACATTATAACTCCCGCGGCAACCGAAGCGTTAAGAGATTTTATCCTGCCCTTCATAGGTATGGAAACTATTTCGTCGCATTTTTCGCGGACGAGCCTGCTTATACCCTTTCCTTCGTTACCTATTACGATAGCCGTCGCCGAGCTGAAATCGCAGTTGCGGTAATCGGTTCCGTTCATATCGGCGCCGTACACCCATACACCTCGTTTTTTCAGTTCTTCTATAGTGTTGCTTATATTGGTTACCCTCGCTACGGGGACATACTCAATCGCTCCCGCCGACGCTTTCTGAGCCGCGAAGCTCAACGCCGCGCTTCTGCGCTTGGGTACAATTACTCCGTGAGCTCCCGTACATTCAGCCGTACGGATAATCGCTCCGAGATTATGAGGGTCTTCTATCTCATCGAGCACAATGATAAACGGCTTCTCATTCCTCTTTTCAGCCAGCTTGAAGATATCGTCAACCGAAGCGTACTCCTTTACAGCCGTATACGCGACAATTCCCTGGTGGTTAGAGTGGCCTGAGATATAGTCGAGCTTTCGGCTGTCGACCTCTTTAATCGGGATATTAAGTTTTTTCGCCTTGGCGAGTATACCGACGACAGCTCCTGTCTTAGCTCCCTTCGCGACGAGGATGCGGTCAACCGCGCGTCCGCCTCTCAGAGCTTCGCTGACAGGGTTTCTGCCGACAACGATATCATCTCTCTGATTTGATTTATCCGTATTCATTTTGCTCATCCTTATTATCCAATAATATACCTCATTATAGTATACCAAACACAGGCTTACGGATAATTTTTATTAAGAATTATATTACATTTTTCAACCTGTTAGCTCCTATATCTATATAATCGGGGATTATTCCGTACATTCCGCTCTCGCTGTCCATAAATATACCGAGCTTAGGCGGAAAAGCCGTAAATGAAAAATACATTATAAATATGAGTAAAAGCATTAAACACGCGGGTACAAACATACACGACAGATTAACTGAGCTTAAGGTCAAAAACTTTGACGTTATAAATCCCGCCGCAATCGCGGCAAGTGTTACAGGCGCGCCTAATTCGGCGGGTATAAATAAAGAGAGAATTATGTATAAAACAACAGAGGCGTAAAGTCCGAGCGCTTTCGAAACGACAAATTGCCTGAAATACGGCTTTGCCCACATCAGTTCAATTATTCCGTAAAGAATGTAACACAGTATCACAGGTTTCAACTGTTCCCACACGCTCAGATTAACCGAGCCGAATAGTATTGCTACCGTATTCTGCGGCGAAGCCACGTAGATAGTTCTCAAAAGACACACAGATACCATACAAAACAGTATCCCCGAAAGCTCAAAAAAGTTAAATAGAGATTTTTTCATATTTCCGCTCCTTTATTTCATACCTATTTATATGATGAAGGGCGGTTTTAAATGAAAATATTACATTATGTTAACAGTTAATTTCTCTGAGGAATTAAAAGTGAAAATAAATATTTTTTATTAGAAATATACTATTTGTATTTTTCTTTTTCTTCAACAAAAATGTGGAAAACTCTGTTGAAAATGTTAATAAGTGTTTTTAGATATACTGTTTATCAGCGTTCTTTTTATTATTTTTTAACTTTCCACATTCTCCGCAAAGTTTTCAACAATATTCTTTTAAGAAAAATTTAATAATTTTTGTATTACAAATAGTAATATCACGCTGTCAATTACATTAAAGAAAAATATAAAAAAATCGTATGCAAAATTTGCACACGATTTTTAATATATTACCATAATATTATACAAACGCCTGAACAAAATGGTTAAACAAAGACACCGAAGCGGCTCCGCACAGCAGTCCGAGTATCATTCCGACAACTACATCCGAAAGATAATGAACCCTTAGGTAAACTCTGGAGCTTGCAATCATAACTGCAATAAAGAAAATCATCAGTATAGTTATCGGCTGACACCTCAGAAGCGCTACCGATACTACGCAGAACGAAGCCGAGGTATGACCTGAGGGGAAGGAATAATACTTAGGTCTATGTATAAGCTGTTCCTCATCCGAGAGCTTCCATACAGGTCTTTCGCGCCTTACGATATGCTTTAAAATTAACTCGCACAATGTCTGGGTAAACGCTAGGGCAAATATAATATTTACTCCCGTAAGTCTCCACGGGGCGTAAATAAGAAACGGCATACATACCGCGAACCATATCATACCGCCGTTGCCCGCCGACGAAGCGGCTATCATTATTCTGTTTTTTAAAGGAGAACGAAACTTGATGATATTATCAATAACCTTATCATCAAGAGACTGAATCTTTTTAAACATAGTCCGCCTCTGATTTCTGTATTATATAGTTAAGTATACCATATATAAACGTTTTTGAAAAGTGGTATTTTTATCTTATATTTTCTCACACACCACGACGTACCTGTCAAATTCTCCGCCGACGCGCGAAATACAGGTTATAAGCGTCAAAAGCTGTCGTTGAGGGCGTATAACAATATCGCCTGTGTTTTCAGGAGAAACCCTGTGAGCCTTTATTACTTTATAATTTATAGTTTCCCAGTAGTTTTTTATACTTACCCTGCTTCCAACTTTAAGTCCGCTTAAATTATCGAAGAACACCCTTCCGCGGTAGCCTGTATGTCCCGCTAAGGAACAGTTGACGCTTTCTCCGCTCAGCGGAAGCGACGTGTTGCATAGGTGAGCGGCGCCGTAGCTGAGGGTGGAATCGTTAGCGCCGAGGTAAATCGGAAGCTTCATCCCGATTGACGGAGCTGAGATATAGCCGTAGACATTATTATAAATGCCGTACTTTTTAAGATTAATGGCGGCTGAGGTGTAGTCGCTGGTATCGACAGTGCCCTGATTTGAGAAAATATTTTTGTTATACCTTTTGCTCGCTTTTAAGAGAGCTTTAAGTTGTTTTTTAGTCGGAAGGGGATACTGCTGAGCGCTCTGAGATTGATTTGAAGATGATTTCTTGTTTTTACCGCTTTTTTTCTGCGCTTGTTTAACGTCCTCATCGAACTGCTCGGCGGTTTTCTGAGCCTTGTAATTATTAACAGAAGTTGATACGGGTTCGAAAAGAACAAACACGAGTCCCGCCGCGAGCATAAGCGAAGCTATAATTATAATAACTTTTTTCAAACCAATCACCTCCGATATAATTATATACCCTTTTAAGCAATATCGTCAATATTTAAATACTCTTGGACGGCAAAACTGAGCCGTCAAAAAGATTTCGGGCAGGCTCAGCTGAGTCTGCCCGAATTAAAAGCTTATTTTATTTTAATATTAATGGCTGTACTTAGCGCCGTTTCTCTTTCTCATAGCGATAAGGAAGAGAACAACCGCTCCGCCGATAAGGAATGCTCCGGCGAATGTAAACATTGCAGCCTCGTTAACACCTGTCTTAGGAAGCTTGGACGGTGTATTCTTGATTGTGATTGAAACAATTCCGTCCTCAGGGGATGTTAATTTAGTTCCTTTGAACTTAGGAGCAATCTTGACTGTATAAACCTTAGTGTTAAGGTTATAACCCTTGATTGTCTTAGTCTCGCGTACATAGTAAGTACCCTTATCAAGTCCTTCGAACGAAGCTAAGCCTTCGTCATCGGAAGTAGCTGTAGCGATAGCGTTCTTGCCGTTTTTAGCGTCATCCTCAGATGCGTAAACCGCGAACTTAGCGCCCTTGAGCGGATCGTCGTTGGTTGAGTCAACCTTATTTACGTCAATCTGGAATGTATAAACTACTACCTCGTTACCGTTCTTATCGTGAGACTGGTTGTCAGCGTCAACCCATTTAAGAGCGTCGCTGTTCGGGTTACCGTCAGCTCCAATTACAGCGTCCTTATTAAGAGTAGCTGTATATGTTACGACAACGTCGGTATAGTTATAGAAGTCATCCTTCTGTAAGAAGTCCTTGCTGATGATTACGTTAAAGCCGTCATCAGTCATTTCTACGCTGTACTCGTCAGCGCTGAGCTTATAATCTCCGCCGAGAGTTACCGACTGAACCTTATCGAATGTAAATCCGTCGCTCATTGTATCAACGATTGTATAACCGTTGAGCTTTCTTGTCTTTGAACCTGTAGTTGTAGCGTCGAGCTCGAATGTAACCTTCTCGCCGAAAGCGGCTGTTGAATAGAGCTCAGTGAACTTGGAATTAACAATCTTCTTGCTGATTACAGGCTCATTATCTTTTTCTGTAGCGGCTTCTGTTACAGGCTCGGTTGTGGGCTCTACAGTTGTAGGCTCTACAGTGGTAGGTTCTACTGTAGTTGGCTCTACGGTTGTAGGCTCCGCTGTAGTAGGCTCAACTGTGGTAGGCTCTACTGTAGTGGGTTCTTCTGTAGTTGGCTCAGTAGGCTCTGTGGTAGGTTCTTCGGTTGTAGGCTCTACTGTAGTAGGCTCAACTGTGGTGGGTTCTTCAGTAGTCGGTTCCTCAGTCGTAGGCTCTTCGATTGTAGGAGCCTCGGTAGGATCCTGTTTATTTGTGAATGTAGCCTTGTTTGTATTAGCTTCAATCTTGCCTGTTATCGGGTTCTGGACAGCCTTATATCCGTCCTTATCAGTTTCGATAATCTGATATGAAGCTCCGACAGGAAGACCCATAACAGTAACTGTTTCGGATGAATTGAATGTAAACTGTCCGTCAGCGCTCATTTCCTCAGCGCGGTCAGGCGATGTAGAGTATGTAAGAGGATAAGCCTTGTAGTCGGTACCGCCCTTAACGTCTACCATCATAGTAAATGTAAAGTCGTCGTTATCGTTTGAGGCTTCATCTTCGGAAGTAACAATCTTCTTGTCAATCTCAAGCGGAGCAACCTTAGCTTTGTTAACATAATCAACTCTGATTTTAGCGGGGTCTACGTCGCTTGAAACGTTCTTGATTTCGAAGCTGTCGGTTTTCTTTGAGTCAGCTCCGTCAGCGCTCTTAGCGAGCACGTTATTGTTATTTGCAACGTCTACAACTTCCCATGAAGTATCGTAGTCAAAGGTTGTTGTATATGTTTCATCAACAGTAACGTTGCTTCCTGTTGAATATTTATTATTAAATGTATCGCCTGATTTACCGCCGTCTTTAAGCGTGGTATCGAGCGCCTTTGTGCCGTCTGTAACGTCGAATTTGAATTCTTCGTCTTTAATAACGTTCTTAACGTCGTCTGTGAGAGCGTTGTTAAGTCCGTCGTATTTAACTTCTTTTGTAACCTCGAGTTCATTCTGAGCGGGAGTCATAGTAAACGCCATACTGCAGTTAGACTCGATTAAGCCTCTCTCCATATAGAAGATAGTCATATGGTAAACTTCGTTAGGATCAAGGTTCTCGTACTCAGGCTCAGCGGCTCTTGTCTTAGCCTTAAAGCCAAAGTTCTTAACCTTTGTGCTTCCTTCAACCTGAGGAATAACGTCGCCGCCGAGGTTGTACGCGGGGTTATCGTTATAAGACATTTTATTTAAACGCTGGGAGATAATACCCGCCTTAGCGTCGCCGATATTACTGTTTGTAGCGTCTTTTGTATTTTCAATTTCTGATTGTTCCTGGCCGTTATACTTAGGAGTATCTTCCCAATCGCTGTCGTTCTTTCCCTTAACAATGGAGAAATACTTACAATCGCCGAGCTTAGCGCCTTCGGAACCTGTAGCGTCAGCGGAAACATAATACACGTTAACCTTAGCGTCGTTCTCGCCTCTCGCGTCAGGGAAATCTCCGCACTTCTGTACATCGAACCACTGTCCGCCTATGTTGTCGCCCCAAGCGTGAACTTTCTGGCCTTCGCCCCAGCCTTTGCTGTCGTAGATATAAATGCCTTTGTCATTGTTTTTATCGTTAACGTTTGCAGCGTTTTCGGCTGTAGCTTTCATTGTGCTGAAGTCGATTGTACCTGTAGCCTTCTTATGGTTACCGCCGAGGTCTAAAACGAGCTTGGAGTCGGAGCCGTCGCGCTTAGAGATATATACCCAGAGGTCGTCGTCGCCTGTATATGTAAACTTAGCGGCGGTACCGTCGTCGAAGGTACCGCCCTCGGGAACCTTAAAGTCCATTTCCATTTTGATACCGAAGCCGTGGTCGAGGTTGCTGTTACCACCTCTTGAACCCTTGGTAGAATCGGAGTTATTGAACGGATAAATACCGTAACCTGACTGCTCATTCTTCATAAATTTACCGAGAGCGTCTTTTACTCCGTAGGTTGTACCCTGACCGTAGTTTACAGACTTAGGAGTAGTACCGTCCCAATCGAAGAACACGTTATCCTTAGCTCCTTCGGAATCGAATGAGTAAGTAGTAACTTCACCGTTTTTGCTGGAACGGAACGGGAATGAAGAAGTAAATACCTTAGCGTTATTTCCGAGCGCGCTCTTATCGAAGAGCATCATTTTCCCGCCGTCGGAATACTGAATATCGCCGTCGCTGAGCGAATTACCCGCAATACCCTGTACCGCTGTATGATAATCAGCGAGCGCGTTGGAGTCGTTCTCAAGATAATTAAAGTTATTTAATCCCTGAGCGAGATAACTTAAATTAGTTCCTGTTTTATCATTCTGTGTGATATTACCGTTATGAGTAGTACGACCTGTAATTCTTCCGTTATTATCAATATTAAACGGATAAGCGTCGTGGTTGTCGCAGAAGTTACCGAGATAAAGCGGATGAGCTACTGATCTTGAAGCCGCGCTTATCTTAGTATTAAGCTGCTTGAACGGATACCAGTCATCATCAGCATCCTCATAATTTGTACCCGCCTGATTAGGACTGAGCCAGCCTTGTCCGAGCTCAGTATCCGAAAGGTAGTCAAAATAGGTTGCGTCTACCCAGAATGAATCCTTAGCCTGTGACTGAGCCTTTGTACCTATAGGTACTTCTCTGCCGGACGCTGACGCCGCGGCTGACGCGTTCACTCCTGTTACCGCAAAAGCAACCGTTACGGTCGATATAACAAGAAGAACAGCCAGAAGCATAGGTAACACTCTTGCTTTAAAAAAATTGTTTGTGTTTGCCAGATGTTTCAAAACTTTTCCCTCCTACGGGATTCGATAAAATCCCATATTATTCTTAATAACCATTATAGCAAAGCATTTCACAATCTTTTTTCTTTGTTAGAATTATTTTAAAGAAAATTAACGCAAATATTATCAACGACCTTTATAAATTTTGTGAATTATCATAAACGTAATAATTTTATACTGAAAAATCACCCGCGGCGATACCGCGGGTGACAGAAATTAATTATTTTACATTGATTTTTACAGTGACCGTTTTGGAGCCGCTGTTGTAATTTTGGTTGCCTTTAGCGGTTATTTTTACAGCAAGCTTATAGGTCTTTTTAGAGTATTTGCCTTTCTTTAAGGTGATTTTACCGTTCTTTTTATTGACCTTAATCTTCTTATAAATTTTAGCCGACGTGCCTTTCTTCAGCTTTGTATAGCTTAAACCTCCCTGAGCTTTCTGAACCGTAATCGCTTTGAAGGTCTGCTTTTTCTTCTTCAGCTTCTTAGCTTTCAACGTCTTTTTCTTAGCCGAAGCCTTAATCGGATTTGCCTTCTTTGATTTTACTACAGGTTTATCGGCAGGCTGAGTCGGTTCTGTCTGAGCGGGCGGTGTAACTTCCTGAGTAGGTTCAACCTCGGGAGAGGTCGGCTCTAAGGTTTCGGGTTCTGAGGGAGCGTTATCTATAACAACTTCGTTAACCGAGCCGTCAGCCATTTCCTTTGACAGCCAAGCCGCTCTGCCTGTTAACCAGTCGCGGCAATAATTATAAACTCCTTCAAAATTCTCAGCGTAAGTATCGGGATATTTATTTACGGAATATGTATTTGTATCAGCGTCAAACGAAGCCTTTTTAAGCGAAGTGTGAAGCGCTATCCAATCGCCTGTATCGAGCAGCCAGCCGCTTGTATAGTTCATCTCGGCGCTGTCCTTCAGGAGATTGTAATAATTCTCGGCGGTATAAAAATATTTATTGATATTTTCATCGAACGCGGCGCCTGTGAAGTGGTTTATAGCGGGGATAAACTTTTCCTTCCAGATCACCTTAGCTCTTTCGAGTATGGGAGCGTTCTGAGCGAAACGGTTCATAATATTGGAGGAAGACTTTGAGCTGCCGCTCAAGCCTTTATACTTGCACCACCAGCCTGTATAATCCTCGTAATCGTATACCTTGATGCTATCGAGCTCTCTTGCGACTCCGACAGCGTTGCCGAGGGAATTATCATAGTCCCATACAGGCGACGCGTAAAACTTAAACTTGCCGTTTTCATCCGCCTTATAAGTGAAGAACAGACTCGAAACGCCAGCGTCCCAATTTTTGCCGAGCTCGTTGATTAAGTAAATTTTCGCGAGAGAATCAACGTCGGCATAATCGGAAAGGTCGGCTGTCTTTGACCTTGACGCGTTATAAAAGCTTTCGAATTTTTCCTTGACATAATTCTGAACTTCGGTGTAACCCTCGTCCTCCTCAGTCAGCTCGGGAGCTTTTATAGTGATTTTCAGACCGCCTGACAGCTTGACGAAATAGTCCTCGCCTTCTGTCGCTCCTGAGTCAACCTCGCACAAAAACGGAAAATCTTCTTTGACGGTTTTATCCTCGTTGAGATAGTCCTCCTCTTCAAAGTCGCTTACAAGCGAGCTTGAGCCTACCTCAACCTTTTCGCAAAGCTGGTAAGAACCCCAATAATATCCGTTAGCGTAGAAATCAACAAATCGTGAATCCGAAGCGTAAGGCATACCTACCGCGTCGGAGAGGTCATAAAGAAATCTGTTTCTCGCAAGCGAGTCGTCCTGATAATTGGCGAGAAGCGAATACTTTTTGCCTGCTTTCATACCCGCGATACTTACCTTTTTATCGTAGGTGATGTTATACGGCTTTTTTGCCTTTGCCCAGGTTGTATTACCTCTGCCTTTAATTTTCTTAACCGCGGTGTTGTCTATGCTGCCGTCGGGTGTAACGATTGCTCCCGTCGCCTTAGCGCTGAGGTCTTTATCGTCGTTTAAATAGCTCATTAAATCCGTTCCCTTGCCGTCAGCGTCGCTGTTGTTGACGTAGATTGCGGCTTCGGCTGAGGATTTCATAAATTTAAGCGTATATTTAACATTATTTACCTCAACGTCATAGCTTACGCCTTGCTCATAATTAACGGCGGCGGTTTTGCCCGCTTCAATTTCAGTTCCGTTAACGGTTACCGAGCTTTGGAAAGCATTATAGATATCCACCTTTTCACTGCCTGCGGAAGACGGCAGGAAGAAGTATTTTTCTAAGCTGTTTGCCTCGACGTAATCCTCATCGTGAACGCTTTGCCATTCGTGCCACGCTTCGGTATCGTTCGAATTCTCCGCGGCGTGGACATAAAGCGCCGCTTCTGTTTCAAAAGACACAGCCGCCTTTTCGTCCTCGGCGTTAAAGCTTACGGCAGATATTACCGAAGCAAGCATCAACACCGCTAAAAATACTGAAGTTAACTTTTTCATAAAAGTCCTCCTTGGATTGTTATTTTCAAAACTCCTCTTGTTAGGAATTATAATATAATTATTTTTAAAAGTAAAGAAAAAAGTGCTGAGGCGGAGCCGATAAAATACAGCTCCGCCTTTTAATACATTATTTATCTTTTTTTCGTTTAACTATAGTTTTCATAACTATGATAAGCGCAATGAACATCACGCATCCTACAGCGCTCACAGCAATACCCGTTTTGAGATACGGCGTATCGTATTCAAGACGGATTTTGTGATTGCCTTTTGTGAGATTAAGTCCCGAGAACATAGTGTTTGCTCTCAGAAGCTCCGTCTTTTTACCGTCAACATAGGCTGTCCAACCGTCGGAATAAGGTACGGATAAAAGCAGAACCTTATTCTCCTTTAACGATATATCTCCCGTTATCTCATTGGTTGCCGCCGAATTTTTATACGAATGGAAATCGACGTTTGTAAGGTGTTCTCCGCGGAGTTCCTTAATCTGAGAAGCGTAATTCCACATAGGCTGGCAATACACTTTTAAACTGTCAAAGCTGTAAATTCCGCGGTTCGGAAGCGTAATTGTGATTTTCTTTTTAGCCGCTTTCTCGTAATTAAGATTAAGCATAAAATCGCGTCTGCCTTCGTACCAGTCATATCTTTGAGTAGCGTATTGAAGCTGGTTTGTAAAAATATGATTATCGCTTTCGGCTTTTACATTGAAGTTAAAACGGCTTGGCTCGCTGTATCTGTCTGCGGCGTATCTGATTTTGTCGCGTTTCATTTCGGAGAGGTTATCCCACTGCTTATCGCCGTACAGATTATACGGGTCAATCGTAGTATCGTTATTATAAAGGTCGATTTCTCTTGTGCCCTTGAACTGAAGATTTTTAATATACAGGTAAGTTTCGCTGTTTTCCAGTCCGTTAAACTGAATTTCTATCTTAGCGTTTTTAGCTGTCGTTACTATGCTGTTGTTACCCTGTACAGTAGCGTCGTAGCTGAGGGCGCGGAAATTATAGCTTATCTCCTTGCCTGTGTATACGGGGTTACCCTCTTTAACGCCGCCGACATTGTGATCGAGCACAACGCTCTGGAGCATCGCTTCCTGCTTTTTCTCGGGACTTAACGACTCAAATTCACTTCTTGTGATGTAATTTGAATAGGTGTACCCGAAAGGAAGCGAGTATTTGTTTTTGTAAACATAATATTTTTTAAGAACCTCGTCATAAGGAATATACGAAGCCTTATCTCCCGAGAATATATATCCGCTGTTATCTATCAGCCACTGTGTTCCCGATTTCGCGCTGAAGCCGTAAGGTCTGTACTTGCTTTTGCCGTATTCCGCGGTTACGAAATATTTAGTATTCGCGAGCGTTGTTATAGCCGCGCGGTTATCGAGGTTGTTGTAAGTCTGTCCCATAACGACGTTTAAATCGACATCATTAAAGAACTCGAAAACATTCGGGTTGGAAAGGCTGAAATAATACTGGGTAGAAGACTCGTTATTATTCAGTGAAGCGTTTCTGTAAAGGTCGGTGCCCGTGTATCTGCTGAACCCGCCCTTATAGTTCTTATGGATTACGGAAGCCTCGTTAAAATTAAAGTTCTCCGAATGGCGCTGAGCGTCATCGTACGCTTCGAGGAAATCTGTTCTGAGCGGCGAAAATCCGAAGAACGCGTTGAACAGAATCGCCGCTGCCGCCGCCGCGATGATAACCTTTTCCTTGGAGCTGTAAAACTTCGAGAAAATCTCCTTAACCTTTTCGAACTTCTGAAGCTTCTCAGGGAACGGGAACGCTTTCTCTGAAAGGCTCATAGCAAGCATAGCGAATACAACGAACAAACCTATCAGAAGCTGAGTCATCGAACCGTCCGTAACGGATTCGCTCACAAGCGCGCAGGCGACAGCGTAAAGCAGAATTAACCCGCCGCATCTTATGAGATCCTTTTTACTAAGCTCCATTAAATCCTCGGCAGTATCCGTAATTATATAACATATAAGCAGAGAGTACGCCCAAGTCCAACGGTTAGCGACATAGGACATACCGTTAAAAATATACGCAACCGTAGGTATAAACAAGAACACCGTCATAGTAATAAAGCTGATTTTAAGGAGCGTTCTCTTTTTCTTCTTAACAAACAGAGTATAAAGTGCTGGAAGCACTAAGCCTGTAGCTCCGATGTGAAGCCAGTCGCTGTTATCTATTGTAAATGAAATAAACGTATTAAGAAGCGACTCGTAATACTTACGGATCTTCTGCGCCATCATTACGCGGCGTTGTTTAAGAAACTCCGTGT
>ERZ842401.6145-NODE-6145-length-12957-cov-5.355991_pt1 | contig 12957 bp, 14 predicted proteins | sample MGYA00521270_ERZ842401 | MGnify/ENA primary metagenome ERZ842401 (study PRJEB31892, sample SAMEA3878208) | bioreactor metagenome | biome: Moose rumen | place: Sweden | collected 2011-10 | study: EMG produced TPA metagenomics assembly of the PRJEB12797 data set... | reverse complement strand
CCTCCAGTCGGTCAGGATTCATTGCGATGAGACCGGAGTACATATCAAAGGAAAGCTAAAATGGATTCACACGGCATGTAACGAGCTTTTCACGTATCTATCCATTCAGGACGGACGAGGGTATGATTCGATCTGTGCGGTCGGGATACTGACCAGGTATAAAGGGATCGTGATCCACGATTGCCTTGCAGGGTATTGGAAATTTAAGGATGTGATCCACGGCCTCTGTTGTGCCCATCTGCAAAGGGAGCTAAAGTGGGTGATACAGTTCAAGGAAAAGAACCGCGTGTGGGCGCAGGCCCTGTTCGACCTACTTGGGGAAATGAATAAGGCTGTTGACGAGGCAAAGAAGCTCGGCAAAAGGCAACTTGATCCAGACAGTATCAGGGCATTTAGTGACCGGTTTGATGGGCTTATAGAAGAGGCGATGGAAAAGAACCCCTCTCCGCCGGATACATCAGGTAAACGGGGAAGGAAGAAAAAGGGAAAGGTTCTCTCGCTGGTGCTGCGGCTAAAGGAGCACAAGAAAGGTGGTTCCACATAGGGATTTTCTATCTCTGAAAAATATCGGCGTAGTCATGTAGGAGTGGCTACGCCGTTTTTTCCTTTACCGGCGGTATAAATTCTCCGATACAGTTCCAAAGGATTTTAATCTTCTGTACCTTTTTGCCGCCTATACGTTCTGCCTTGTAAATGTATATCTTGTCAACAAACTCTCTGATTATTTCTGCATTCAGCTCCTGTATATCTGTATACTTCTTTACAAGCCTGATAAATGAATCAGTATTTACGGTTGCTTCCTGTTCGTGGTTGATAAAGACCTGAAGCTCCATGATACGGTCTTTGAGCTCGGTCTGTTCAGCTTCATAGGTTTCGGAAAGCTTCATAAAACGCTCATCAGAAATCTTGCCATCCACATTATCTTCATACAGCTTCTGGATAATATCATCCAGCTTACGGATCCTTGTATGAGACTGGTCAAGTTCACGCTTTGCTTCACGGAGACCTCTGTCGGTTTCAGCCTTGGATTTTTTTGTGATCATCTCCACAAATTCACTCTCATGGCTCTGGACATAACCTGTTATTTCCCTTATGCCGGTGAGCAAAAAATCCTCAATAACCACATTTCTGATCTGGTGTGATGGACAGATTTCTTTGCCTTTTTTACGATAGGTTGCACAGACCATGTGTTCTTGGTCATGTGTCCAGCCGCGATGTCTCACCTGATAGAGCTTGGCTCCGCAGTCAGCGCAAAATACCATTCCCGACAATATCGGCATCTCACCCATTGGCGTAAGTCTGCGTCTGCCGTCGCGAATGCGCTGGACGATATCGAAGGTTTCCTGATCAATGATCGCTTCGTGGGTGTTTTTGAAAACCTGCCACTCGGACGGATCATTATGAAGCTGTTTCTTCTGCTTATAGGATTTGCGGTAGGTTTTGAAGTTTACCGTATGTCCGAGATATTCCTGCCGTGTAAGGATATGCGAGATTGTACTCGATCCCCAGTAATATTCCCCGGCGTCCTTCCTGTTGTCCGGCGGATTGATGCCGTTCGCTTTTGCGTGGGCAGTAGGATTCATGATGTGCTTGGAAGTAATGGCTGTCGCAATTTGCGATACCCCATAACCCTGTACGCACAGATGGAAGATCTCCCTTACAACCTCGGCTGCTTCTTCATCAATAATCCAGTGCAGTTTATCCTCAGGGGCCTTGATATAACCATAGGGCGGATTTGTGCAGAGTGGCTTTCCTGCCTGACCTTTCGCCTTAAATACCGCCCGTATCTTTCGGCTGGTATCCTTGGCGTAAAACTCGTTAAAGATGTTGATGAAGGGCGTCATATCGTTATCCATCTGATTATTGCTGTCAACGCCGTTGTTAATAGCAATGAAACGAATGTCTGCATTCGGGAAGATCATCTCCGTGTACATCCCGACCTTCAGATAGTCACGACCGAGGCGGCTCATATCTTTCACGATAATGGTGCCGACATTTCCTTCATCCACCTGCTCCATGAGCCTCTGCCAGTCAGGGCGTTCAAAGGTAGTTCCGCTGTACCCATCATCAACGAAGAAAGATGTGTTGGTAAAGCCGTTGTCATCCGCATACTTTTTCAGGATGGCTTTCTGGTTCTTGATACTGTTGGAATCCCCCTGAAGCTCATCATCTCTTGATAAGCGGCAGTAGAGAGCTGTTATTTTGTCAATGTTTTTTACGTTTTGAGACTGTCTTGTCATGTAAACCTCCTTCCCGACAGTCTTCAAGCGGTAGCTTCTATTTTAAACTACCATCCTGAAGAATAAAAGCCTGATTCTGCGAAAAATCCGCGAACTTTTCGCTAACTTACGGAGGCAGTCCGGGCTGCGTCAGTATCGTTTAAGAGCAGCCGCTTTATCTTCTCATATGCTGTTTCTCTCGCATTGTCGCTTGTGGAGTATTCCACAAGATAGATCGTGCCTTGTTTTTCCGATGCCCTTATTGTTGGGCAGTCTTTGAAATCCTCTTCAGCACTGGTCGTATTCGTATATATCACTTGTTCCTCCAATCTGATCTCTGTTCCCCGGAGGGGGTGTAAAGATCGCTACAGTATTTCATTCCCTTTAACGGCGGATAAGTCATGTGTGCACAGTCGCGAAATGAAAAGTAAAAAGTATAGGGGCAGGGGTGGTGAAGATCCCCACAGCCATATGTCAGGACAACGGCGGTGGGGCTTCACGCACAAAAATTCGTTTTCAAACGGGGTATTAACCCCTGCGGCCCGATAAATCCGTATAAAATGATACCAACGCAACTAAAGCTGATGTATAATGACCTTTGAATTAATGTGATTTCTGCAGATAATTCAGACACGGCAGTGTGCAAGACCACCGTGCCTGACCGCAGGATCATTATTCCGTATCTGCCGCATTGACGTGGATCCCCTGAACTGCTTTTCTGCGGACAAGTTTTCCGTCCAGATACTCATAAGCAAGATATCCAATCTGCTCATGAGCGATAAACAGTTCCTTTAGTACTGTAACGGAGAATGGACTTCTTCTGACAATCCAGTAATATCCGAAGTCTCCGAACACTATCGGCATTGCACCTGATTCCTCAGACGGCATATATTCCGAGATAATGACCGGCTTTCCAAGTATGGTATCATTTGCAGCATTCCAGAGATAGTTGCCGTCATCGTCCTTCATGGTACGAAGCTTCAGTGCTGTATCGTTGTTCATCATCCAAATGGCATTAGTGTGGTACTCAGGCTCCAATGCAGAGTAAAGGCTGATTACATCATCAAAAATGATGGCATCAGTGGAAACAGCACGGTCTGCTCCGTAATTCTCATCGAGAATGCCTGTAGGTTCATATACTCCCTGACCATTGATGAAGCCGTTATCCTCGGCTTTGGCAAAATTACTGGCAATCCTTGCGGCAAGATAGTCCTCAATATTGAAGCTTGCGTCATGGACGAAAGCGGAATCCAGCTTCACACCTACTGCCAGCTTATGAGCATCAATCCGAAACTGTGTAAAATCGTTCATTCCATCACGGAACGGGATCTCCTCGCCTTCAGGAACAAACATTGCAATATCCTCGCAATCTGTGGCGAGAATTTTGCTCGAACCGTTATAAGCGGTGATAACACTGGCGTACTTTCTAAAAACGCTGATGTCCTTGACCTTTCCGTCAAGCTTAGATTGAAAGTCATCCGGGAGTATAAAGGCACCTGAACTGTCATCCTTCCCGGATATAAGAGTGTCCGTATAATCCTTACTGCCTCTCATGGCGTTCCAGAACTGTGTCCTGTAATCTGCTGTTGCTGTAATGTTTTTTGATTTCAACATAATTCATTTCCTCCTTAATCTCTGCCGCATCTCGGGCATTTATAAAGCCCGAGGGTGTGTGAATCTCTGCATCTGCCAACCTGCTTCAGGTAGTTCCCGCAGGAAGGGCACTTGATATCGTAGGCAAGAGCCTGTTCGATTTTGTGTGGGTACTTCGCATGAAGGCGGAACCTTTTATGCGGATAGCCGCTTTCATCATTTGAATACTCAGTGGAAAGATACAGATCATTGTGCTCTGCAATGTAGTCTTCCGTACTGAGAACATTCTGCGGATGCAGAATCCGCCAGTTTACCTTATTGGCCTGTAATGGGTAGTTATTCATGCTCATAACTCTTTCCTCCTGTTCGGCTTGCATATCGGGCAACAGTATAGGAAAAGCCTGTGTTCATCTACGATAGATGAGATAGCCTTCATAGTGTTGCCGCAGATAGGACAATGGATGTTGTAGGCTTTTGCGGCTTTGGCTGATGTGCCGATGACCGAGAAAAGCCTGTAATAGTCCGGAATAATCTCTTCCAGATACTCCGACGCAGTATTTATGGCGGCTTTCTGATCTGTTGTAAAGAACATCGGGATTCTCTCTTTTCCTGATGTATCGCCGTCAACCAACGGATGGTACTTGATATCTTCCATATACCGTTTTCCTCCTTACTTCGTGGATCTGCCTTTGCAGAAAGACATTGCTTCATCATATGTGGCAAATACCACGCAGGAACAGCCATACTCGACCTTCCATATCGGAAAATCTGAATCTTTGCTCTGCGATACCGCCACGGGATTCCCCTTCTGGTCTGTCATTATGGCTTTGCACTCATACTTTCCGCGGGAGAAGCTGTCCTTATCCCTGTCTGTGAAGACAGGCTTACTGCCGTAAAAAATCCTGTTCTTCATTGCTTAAAGTCCTCCTTATGTTTGATGAGCTTTCCGGTTGTTTTCCGGGTATTTCAGGTTCCATAGTCTTTCTCTGGTATCATAGCCGTGGGCGAGTAGGCCATCGGCGTAATTCTTCAACGTTTCTGTTGTGTCGGCTATAGCTTCAGGCGTGCGGTCTACATTGCTCACAGTTTTTATGAGAATGCAGCTTCCGGACTGATAGCCGTACCATAGATACAGCGTCAGAGGTGTTTTCCTGTTCGCCCTGCCGATACCGCTGATCTCGACATTAAAACCATTCTTAAAATCACGGTACAGGCAACGCTCAAGGTCAATGACCATGATGCTGTAATCTTTTCCGAGTGCTTTCTGAAAGCCCCGGATGTTGAGATTTTTACCCATTGTTTCTTCCTCCTTCCTTTGAGATTTGGCACATTCGTCCGTTGTGTCACGCGTCCGTAAAGAGATAAATATCTCTGTGGGACTCCATCATTTTCAAAATAAATAAAAATAATGAAAATGGGGAACTATCTGTATATGTGACGTAAAGGACTTGCTTCTATATCTGCTCCTGCGTGACAGAACGGACATAAAGGACATCCGCCTTTTCACACAGAAAAAACAGCGGGGTTTACAAGGTAGCTCTGTGAAGCCGGTCTCCCTCCTCCGGGCTTTCCCTTGACTGGCTTTTGTGCCAGATAACCGTATTCGCATAGCCTGTCAAGTGCCGGCTGAAGTTCATCCGCTTTTTTAAAACTCCGGCAGAGACGCATGATATCTCGCTTGCTAAGTTCCATCAGTCCGGCATTCTGTATTGCTTTCAGGACATATTTGCATTGCTTTACGACAGGATCGGCACCCATCAGCATATATGCGGCTTTTGCGTGTTCTGTATAATACCTGCCAAGCGTGATAGCGTTCTGCATAATTTCACTATCTATTACAAGTGGTTCAGGTTCCTGCAAAAAGCCATAGCAGTTTATCTTTTCAGCCCTGCAGAGGATACCGCTGATGCGGACAATCGCTCCGCAAAGCTTTCCTGCCCAGTCAGAGAAGTCGGCATATTCCGTCAACAGTTTTTGTTCCAGTTCCATAGAAAATTCCTCCAGCAACTTGTCTGCCTCATCGGATAATGTGATAATTTCAGGATTACTTGGGGATGGATTGCAGTCCTCATCCAGTAAATTTTTAATCAGCGAGTAATACTGATTCACAACATCTTTAGGTATGGGATCGGTACGGTATTTTCTGGAGCCTACGCGTGAGGAAGGTATGGAATAAAGAAACCTCGCTGTTAAGCCTCTGCCGCGAAAAGTTCCATTTTGCATAAGTCCAGATAGAACATTAGGCTGTACGGCCAAAAGCATCGTTAAAGCTGGAGATTCGACGCTCTCACTATTTCTTCCTATACGGTCGATGCGGATAGGATCTCCTGAATGTCCTTTCAGAAACACGTCAATGTTTACTGATTTTGAATACATACCGCCTGCAAGCTGATCAAAAATACCGCCTTCAGCTGATATGACAGATGCGATACCGTCATGTTCTGCCATAATCGAGATCAACTTTTCTGGAGTTACATCATCTACAAATAACTGCATAGGTGACATCTCCTTAAAATTAGCAATCTCTTCAACAATGGCATCCAGTTCTCCTTCTTCGGCTTTTCCTTTTGCAATCTTATCCTCTATGGCACGCTGCCTCTTTTCGAGTATTCTTTTCTGCATATGATTCTTTTCCAACGCAGCTCCATGTTGCTTGTTAAATTCCATTTCGTAAAGGATCATTGGCTTTGTGGCTAGTCCTTCCACAGCGGATTTACGATCCGCAGGGTTGGCAGCATTCATGACAAAAAGATTCACGGGCTCTATCCAATCCTCTTTTGCCATTACACGATATTTTCCTTGCATACAACTCGACATCACGGCAAGGGTGGATGAACCGGCCATATCTACGGCAGTCTGAGTGGTCTCGGCAACAGCTTCAACATAAGGCCTCACCTTTGTCGGCAGGGCTTCCACCGGGAATGCTGGCAGTACAATCTCTTCAAAGGGTATGGGCTGCTCCCACTTAGGTTCTTCAGATGAGTTGTACTGTTCAGGCGAGATATATCCCGGCTGCTTCCTGATGAGCCCGTAATATTTCAATGCGCTTTTCCAGATACCGCTAAGCTCTGAAGTATCAAGTGCCGGACAGCACTTGTCCGATTCATTTTTGAAACGCTCGTGGGCTTCTTCTGAGTTGCCGAACCGTTTCAGTGTCCGAACGGCAAAGCGAAACATTGTGCTGTTGCGTGTGCCCTCCATAATCGTTTCATCGAAATCCGATTCATTTTCTGCCTGTTCTTCAGCTTCAAGCCTGTTCAGATACTGGTTGATCGTGATGGTTCCCGGATAAAACTCGGCATTCGGGTTATCTGCTCCGTCAAAATATCTTGCGGCATCCAGAGCTTTCGGGTCTAAAAAAGGAAAATGCCTGTGCAGGCGTTCTTTGAAAACTGCATATGCCTTAGGATCATCTTCCTTATCTGCTTTCCAGAAAATATGGTATCGGGGAGCAGGTGGTTTGCTGCCCTTTGGTCTCATGTGGTTCTTGCTTTCCGATATGATATGAGGCACGCCGGTGAAGAGCTGGTGGATATCCTCTCTGGTGATCCAATCGTCGGGATTTGCGACTTTATCGTTGTCCACATCGCCTGACTGAACATCAGATTGCAGGAAAGTGTCATTGCTCCGATAGCAGTTTTCATATTCGGCGGTCACATGGTCAAAATGTGCCATCTCATTGAAAGAGTCCGCATCTGTAACGATCACTTTTGTCGGATAGGTGCAGTTTTTTGGGTTCTGTACGCATGCAGCCTTCCAGAATGTAAACACGTTTATATCGGCCATTTCTGATTTCCTCCTTTCCTCGACATTTTTGGTGCGGTCATTCTTCCTTATTGGATGTTATGACCAGCCATTCCCGAAAAGCATCAATTGGGATCAGTATCCTTGTGCCGATCTTTATCGTGGGAAAGCCGGGTTCCTTCACCAGTTCATAGGCTTTCGGAAGAGATATTCCCATTTGTGAAGATAATTCCTGAACACTCATGGTTGTTTTTTCCATCGCTTCATTTCTCCTTTCTGAAAAAATACACAAAAAAAACACCGGAATCCGATTTGACTCTGATTTCCAGTGGTTGGCTTAGTATCCTATATTTGACTTTTATTGACTCTGATTCCCTGATAAAGGAGCAGGGCCTCCGCAGGCATAATATCCCGTTGCACCATTATAGTATCACAGACTATAAGTAGTGTCAATAGATAATTCTTAAATATTGTGAGATATTATAACGAATTGTACAATGTATCTTGTTTTTGCGGCTATTTTATGTTATCATAAGAGGTCGAAAGAGGTGAGATTATGAGCTTTGCAGAAAGATTAAAGGAATTACGGAAAGCAAACGGATATACACAGGTTACCCTGGCTGAAGCACTTGGCCTTTCAAAAGGAACTGTGGCTATGTGGGAAACCGGGAAACGGACTCCGGACTATGAGACAATAAACAGGATGTCCGATATGTTCGACCGCAGGATAGACTATATCCTGGGATACTCAGATGATGATTCCTCTCCAAAACTGACCGTGGAGCAGATCGATCAACTGGGAGAATGGGAAATGCAGAGTGAGCGGATAGATATTTTCCGCCAGTTTTTACGGCTTGACGCTTATGGTCAGGCATGTGTCAGCGCATTGATCCAGCGTGAAGGTGTACGCTGTCTGGATCAAGGTACAGAACAAGATATTTCCAATATAAAGGTGGGAATACAGAACCTTGAACGGAAAGATACGGATTCACCCGATGATCAAAAATAAGATCCAAGGTTCCATGCTGAAAGCAGGATCACAGTTTTATTTCTAAGATTCCAGATTGGAATCATAGAATGATGGAGGCGCGAAAGATGGCAGACAATGAAATTGTTGTATATGAACCGATAGATAAGGAAAAGATTAAGGCTCAGATATTTGATATCAGGGGATATAAAGTAATGATGGACAGCGATATAGCTGCGTATTTTGATGTGGAAACCAAGTCCTTGAACAGAGCTATGAAGCGTAATATAAAAAGATTCCCTGATAATTTCTGCTTTCAGTTAACAAGAGAAGAATATCGTGAAATTCTAAGGTGCCAATCTGGCACCTTAGAATTGGAACAAGGCAAATATTCCAAGTACCCTCCGTTTGTGTATACCGAGCAAGGTGTAGCTATGCTTACATCAGCACTTCATACAGACAGAGCTATCGAGGCCAGCATCCAGATTATGGAAGCATTTGTTGAGATGTCGCATTATATAAGGCAAAATAAGCAATTACTCCCATATGATGAACTGAAGGCACTTGAACTAAAACATTATCAGTTATCCGACAAGGTACAATACATAGAAGATAATATGCTGACTCGTGCGGATCTTTCTGATCTTATGAAGTTGTTTGATACCGGTATCAAGTCTGAAGAAATACTGATCCTGAACGGTGAACCATTTAAGGCGGATGATGCATTTCAAAAAATCTATAAGAAGGCAAAGAAAAATATCATCATAGTCGATGATTATCTCGGAGTGAAGACTCTTCGCCATCTTGCCCGAGCTAAATCCGGCGTCGATATTACGATCATAAGCGATAATAAAGGATATGCGCCACTAAGGTTTTCGGAATATACTGATTTTCAGGCTGAATATCCGGGGATGCCAATCAAATTTATCAAGACACAGAATAAGTCACATGACAGATTTATCATTTTGGATTACGGCACTAAATCAATGAAGATATACCTTTGCGGGTCAAGCAGCAAGGATTCCGGAAATAAAATTACAGTTATTGTTGAACTTGCGAAAACGGATATATACAAAGACATGATAAACGATCTGCTGAAAAATTCTGCTCTCACATTGCGATAGAAAATGTGGAGGTGATGGCCAAAATATAATCTCGTTCAAATATGTAAGGGCCAGCACAATTTTACATAGCATGCCTCCAATGTATCTCCTTGTGATATACATTGGGGGCTTTTTTTGAAAAAAATTTTGGTAAGCCGCACATTTTACCACTCTCATCCGTTATACATTATAGAAGGAGGTAATTCGAGTTATCCATGGATATAGAAGAACAGTACGACAAGATTTACCGCTTCTGCTATTACAAGGTGCACAGCAAGGAAGATGCCGAGGACATCACACAGGAGGCGTTCCTAAGATTTCTTTGCAGCGGATATGAAGATCAGGGAAAGTCACTAAACCTCTTGTATTCGATTGCAAGGAATCTCTGTATTGATGAAGTAAGAAGGAGGCATCCTGAGGCACCCCTAGACATGGAAGTGTCTGATGGAGGAGGCTTTGAAGATCAAGTCATAGAGAAAACAGATCTTCAGAGGGCAATCAGGTCACTTTCACCGGAAGATCAGGAAATATTGCTGCTAAGGTTTGTCAATGAAGAACCCTTAAGTCTTATCAGTAAGCTGACTGGATTGTCAAGATTTGCCTTGTATCGCAGGATAAGCGGACTAAAAAAGAAATTGAAGGAAGAACTTCGGGAAGGAGGATCTTTTGGTGAGTAAATTTAATGAAAAGATAAAAAGTACATTCCAGACACCGCCACCGGAGCGTAAGGATGAATTTATCAGAAAATACCGTAATGAGTGGGGAGTGACAGACATTAGCCCATTACAGCTTATTCTGTCACAGGCGGCTTATATACAAAAGCCCGTGTGGATCATCAGCGTGCTGGTTTTTATCATAAGCATACTCCAGATACATGCACAGGGTCTTGAGACTCTGACACTTGTAGCCATGCTTATGCCGTTTGTATCAGTTGTTGCGGTGATAGATTCATTTCGGTCGCATCGCTACAAGATGGGCGAGCTTGAAAATGTCACCAGATTTTCAGTGCGGGGAATCCTGTTTGCAAAGATATCAGCGATCGGGGCATCGCATATCATACTGATTCTAGCGGCAACTATCGCTTTAGGCAGGCATGGAGAATTTGGATACCTGCTTACGGGCGCTTTTATTATAATTCCATATCTTCTATCTTCTGTGATCAGTATGGAAATGGAGCGAACGGCACTTGGAAGGAAGAATGCATTTCTTTGTGTAGGGGTTTCCGCATTCGTATCTTCAGCCGTTTTTATAGCGCATTCGTATTCTGATATTATCATACAGACCACCCCCGGAATATGGATGGGCTGTGCTGCAATACTTATTGCAGCGGAAATGATCGAGTTTAAGAAGATGTTTAGAATGGAGGCCTACGCATGGAATTAAAAATTGACAGAATAACAAAACAATATAAAAACAAGATTGCCGTCGATCGTCTCAGCTTCTCGCTGACGAAAGGCGTGACAGGCCTTCTTGGAGCAAACGGAGCTGGAAAGACTACACTTATGAGGATGATATGCGGGATCTTAGTACCTACAGGTGGGGATATTACATATGACGGAACACCGGTCTCGGAAGAAGCATATCGCAATGTGCTTGGCTATCTGCCTCAGGATTTTGGATATTATCCGGAGTTTAGCGGGCGGGATTTCCTGATGTATTTTTCGGCCCTAAAGGGATTAAGTAAAAATGACGCAAAGGCGCGTACTGAGGAACTGCTTGAAATTGTCGGTTTGTCCGATGTCGCTAAGAAAAAGGTAAAGACCTATTCGGGAGGCATGAAGCAGAGGCTTGGTATTGCACAGGCTCTTATCAATAGACCGGAGGTGCTGATTCTGGATGAGCCCACGGCAGGACTGGATCCTAAAGAGCGTGTGCGTTTTAGGAATCTGATCGAAGAGATCGGCAAGGATAATATCGTGCTTCTGTCAACTCATATCGTATCCGACATTGAGCATATCGCGGATAAGGTGATCATGATGAAGTCTGGTCAGATCATCTGGCAGGGTAAGTGGAGTGAGGCGGATGGAAGTCTGGAAGATTTTTATCTGAAGGAATTTGGAGGGAATGAAGATTGAAGTCGATATTATGGTTTGAATTCAAGAAAATTACAGAAAGAAAGGTGAGCCGTGTTGCGATGATATTTGGAATCCTGCTTTTACTTATTTCAAATATCGTAATGATCGCAAATGAATCCATCTCCTCAAATGATGAAAACGAGGGATCAATAGTTGGAGATCTCAAATCACGTACAGCAGATGAAAGTAAGCTGACTACTGAATTAAGTGATGAGTTTCTTACTGATTTTTTGTGCGATTATCAAAGAAAAACGAATGGGGAGCATGATTGGTCATTAATAAAGCCCTACTCAAATTTGTATGCGTTGATTGTAAAAAATTATGAGGATTGGAATACGGAATTGGATTGGGAGGATCTGAACAGGATAGACATTACAGATGGTACAAAGTTTTATGAGCGCCGTGATGAAAAAATAGAAACCATGTTAAATGCCGATTATTCGTATGGGAATTATTCTGCCGAGGAAAAGGAATATTGGACAAAAATGGCTCAGAAAGTTGATATTCCATATAAGTGGGGCAGTAATGAAATCGTAAACATTACATGGAACAGTGTGTGCAATCTATTTTTTATGATATTCGTCATCAGTATATGCATAGCCCCTGTATTTGCGGGAGAGTCGTATTATCGCACGGATGCTCTGGTTTTTTCTGCAAAGTATGGTAGAAATAAGCTTATCTTTGCAAAGGTTGTAGCATCTTTTTTGTTCACGCTCTCTTATATGACGATTTGTAACTTGCCGAATATTTTTATCAATATAGGTCTGTTTGGGGTTGATGGCCTAGAGCTTCCTGCACAACTATGGGATACGATCATCCCATATCGCCTGAACGCTGCAGGAGCTATTGCATTGAATTTTATAGTCATTGTCTTGATGGCAATGCTGTTCACAGGAATATCGCTTTTAGTATCAGCGATTTGCGATAATCAGATTGCTGTTTTGTCAGTTGATATGATATTGCTGTGCGGTACTATTTTCCTGCCTTCTTCAAAGACAAGTGGTTTGTGGAATCATATCTGGTTTTTATTTCCGATACAGACTTTTGACCTGAGGACAGTACTTAAAACATATAACAGCTATCAGGTGGCAGGGCGTGTATTTTCCTATGTGGAGATGATTTTTATTGCATATATAGCAGCGACGGTAATATGTACATACATAGCGGGGCGGTCATTCGTGAAGAGACAGGTAGGATAATAATGGGTCAATCATTTTTTCTATGTGATAGCTCAGCCGCTGACCCGGCGGCATAGT
>ERZ842401.6144-NODE-6144-length-12958-cov-4.273425_pt1 | contig 12958 bp, 5 predicted proteins | sample MGYA00521270_ERZ842401 | MGnify/ENA primary metagenome ERZ842401 (study PRJEB31892, sample SAMEA3878208) | bioreactor metagenome | biome: Moose rumen | place: Sweden | collected 2011-10 | study: EMG produced TPA metagenomics assembly of the PRJEB12797 data set... | reverse complement strand
GAAGAATTGTTGGTAATCTTGACAGGAATATCCTTGCTGCCGACGGGGACCTGGAGCTCGCGGGTCTCGAAGGTGCGGTCGGATGTCACCTTGCCCTGGTTGCCGGAGACGGAGTAGGCCGCGCTTATGGAGGTGGCGTTGGTGCGGGCGTAGTCGCAGATGGCATAGAGGCTCCATGCCGTGGACTGCGTGCTCATGTAGTGGGAGGAGTCGTTGAGGTAGCCGGCTATCTCATTGGCGAGCTTGAAGGCGTCCTCCTTGTTGCCGGTGAGGAGGGCGGTCTTGAGGGCTATGGCAATGTTGCGGTCCATGCTGCCGTAGGCGCTGTACTTGCTGTCGGCATACTTTGCGGAGGCGGTAAGCTCGCGGCTCACATTCTTCTTGCCGTCTACCGCATAGGCGGCGGCAAGGAGCCAGGTGGCGCTGCTCGAAAGGGTCTTGGACTTCTCGCGCATGAGGTTCATGGCGCTGCGGTTGGGCTTGCCGGCGGCGGCGAGGGAATAGAGGCCGTAGGCCCTTGCGACCTCTTCCTGCTTGGTGTCGCTGACGTTGCGGGTGAGGTACTGGATGAGTTCCTTCTTGAGGTCGGCGGGGACGGCATAGCCCTGAGCCTCGGCTTCCTGGAGGAAGTGGAGGGCATAGGCGGTGCCGAACAGGGAAGGGCTGCTCAGGCCGGGCCAGTAAGAGAGCGAACCGTCGGAGCGGCGGAAGCTCTGGAGCCGGCGTATCGTCGCCTCTACGTTGTTGCGGGTGCGCTTGAGGGCCTTCTCGTCCAGGGTGCTTATCTTGTCCAGATACAGCTGGGGGAAGGCGGAGGAGACCGTCTGCTCGACGCAGCCGTAAGGATACTCGATGAGGTATTTCAGGCGGCGGCCAAGGTCGATGGAAGGCATGCTGGAAAGCTCCAGGCTGGCGGAATTGGTGCCGGGAGTGCCGAACAGGGCGACGGAGAGTTCCTTGCTCTCGCCGGCGGCGAGCAGGACGCTCTGGCTGCGGGTGACCTCGGGGTTGGGGTTGTGGATGTCTATTTCGATGTTGTTGACCGACTTGTCGCCGGCAGCCTCGGCAGTGGCCTTGAGATGGGCGACGCCCGTGCCGTCGAGGACCTTGACCTCGAAGTAGTGGACACTCTGGCCCTCCTCGGCGGCGTTGACCTCCATGCTGGAGGCGCCGACGATCTGGAGCTTGTCATCAGTAGAGACGGAGAGCTTGACCTTGCCGACATTGCTCTTCATGGTGAGGAGGGTCACGGGGACCTTGACGGTCTCGCCTGTGTTGAGGGCCCTGGGGAGGGTGGCCTGCACCATGACGGGCTTGGTGACGGTGACGTCCTTGCTGGAGCTGCCCTGGGCGCGGCCGTCGGTGGCTATGACCATGGCGCGGAGGGCGCCGATGTACTGGGGCACCTCGACGCTGTGGGTGCCGGTCTTGCCGGCCTTGAGGGTGAAGGGACCGAGGTAGGAGACCACGGGCTTGAAGCGGTTGGCGTTCTGGGGTTTGACCACCTGGGGAACGGCATCCTCGTCACCGCCTATGGCAAAAAGCTGCTCGATGCGGCCGCCGTAGGCTCCGATTACGTCGTCGTAGAGATCCCATGTGCGGACACGGAGGGCTTCCTTGGCATAGAAGGAACTCCAGGCATCGGGGGTCTTGAAGGCGGTGAGGCCCAGCAGGCCCTCGTCGACCAGGGCTACAACGTAGCTCATTGCCTTGCCGTTCTTTTCCTTGACCTTGAACTTGAGGGTGGTCTCGGGCTTGACGTCGTCGGGCATGTCGAGCACGGGGTTGAGGTGGGAGGCGGGATCCTCGACGTTTATGTTCTGGACGCCGTACATGCGGATGGGGGCGTCATTGAGCGTGGTACTGTGGGGCTGGACGAGGGTCACGAAGGCATAGGCGTTGGGGAGCATGTCGGAGGTCACGGGGACCTGGATCTCGGTGCTGCCGTCGGAGCAGTTTATCCACTCGGTGCGGAGTATCCTCCCGGCCTTCTCGATGGAAAGGAGGGCCCTGTTGCCCTTGGAGGAAGGGATGGTGATGCGGGCGGTTTCGCCGACGGTGAACTTGTCCTTGTTGAGGCCCATGGAGAGGCGGGTGGCGGCGGAGCTTTCGTCGGGACGGGAGGAGGAGTATTCGTAAACCTCGCAGAGCATGGAACTCGCGTGCCCGCCGGCCTCGTCGGTGACGCGGACGAAATAGAGGCCGCTGGGGGCGTCCTCCCAGTTGTAGGTGAAGCTGCCGGTGCCGCCGTGGGTCGAGAAGTGCTTGTCGAACAGGAGCTCCTTGCTCTTGCCGGACATGTAGCTGGCTATCTCGTTGGAGGAGTTCCACCACCAGCTCCAGTCGACGTGGTAGACTTCGGCGTGGAGGTCGGAGACGCTGACGGGGCTGCCGTCGGGGCCTACGGTCACCACTTCGAACTTGTGGTCCTTGCCGGGCTTGAGATATTCTTCGCCCCAGGTGGAGCGGTCGAAGGAGGTGCGCATGCCGACGTACGTGTCGAACGGAGACATCTTCCAGGAGGACCAGCCGGTGGAGAATTCGCCGGAGGGCTCGAACGCGCGCATGGTGAAGGCCGCATCGAGCATGCCGGGGATGCTGGCGAGGTTGAATGTCATGCCGGCATTGATGAAGCACTGGCCGTCGTCGTCGGTAGACATGTCGTTGTAGTAGAGCTTCTGGCCGCTGAAGCTGCGGCTGTCGTCCTTGAAGTCGTAGTCCTCGTAGCCCTTGAAGGCGGTGCGGGCGTTGGAGAGTTCGATGTCGCCGTTGACCTTGAGGCCGGAGCCCGGGGCGCCGTAGAGCCACTTGACGCTGACGGTGCCGGTGCAGGAGGTCTTGGGGACGATCCAAGGATCTTCGAAGGAGAGCCTCACGTCGAGCTTGTTGGGCTTGACGGTCTCGATCTTGAGGGCCTTGTAGAAGGTGTTGGAGCCCACCTTGACCCTGACGGTCCAGCGGCCGGTGGGAGCGTCGGAATCGGTGGTCAGGGGGAAGTGGTAGATATGGGAGCCGTCGTTCTTGACGGTGACGGTGCGGGTGACCTGGCCGTCGGGGTTGCAGAGCTCGGCGTTGACGGGATGGCCGATGGGAAGTTCGGAGCCCTCGGTCATGGTGATGGCGCTGATGTGGAGGGTGTCGCCCGGACGCCATACTCCCCTTTCGCCGAAGATGAAGGTCTTGAGGCCGCCGGAAGCGGTGGCGCCGGATACATCGAAGGAACTGGTGGAGAGAGCCTTCTCGTACTTGAGAGCGAGGTAGGCGCTGCCCTTGTCGGACTGGGCGAGGACGTAGCGGCCCTCGTCGTAGGGGAAGGAGATGCGGCCGTCCTTGTCGGTGACGCCCTTGGCGAGCTCCTGGAGCACGTCGTCGTAGAGCTTTACCTTTACGCCCTTGAGGGGCTCTCCGGAGAGGATGTCGGTGGCGAAGACCTCCCAGCCGCCGTCGGTGCCCTTGGCTATCAGGGCAACGTCAGAAGCGACGAGGTAGGTGTTGCGGACGTCGTAGGTGTCGTAGTCGCCGAAGTAGGTGTCGCTGTCCCAGAAGTCCTCCTCGACGAGGGGCTCGGTGCCGCGTATCTCGACGTGGTAGATGGCGCCGGGCTCGGGCTTGATGAGCTCGTCGAGGCTGACGGCGTAGTTGCGGACCTGGCGGATGTGGGGAGCGTCGGTACTGCCGAGCACGAGGGTGGTGTCGGCGATGACGCGGGCCACCTTGTGGATTTCGTAGCGGGCTTCGTACGTGTCGAACTGCAGGAACTGCAGGATGTTGCTCGTGTAGATCTTGCGTACTCTCACGCGCGCTCCGGCATAGCCAGTGGAGCTGAAGAGGAGGTCCATGTTGCCGGTGGAGGGAAGGATGGAACCGTGGCTGAGGAGCCTGATTTCGGGCACCTCGGGGGCCTCGGCAGTCTCGGAGGCATCGTCGCTTTCGTAGGCGGGATAGGGGTTTTCCTCGGGAACGGCTGAGACCTTGTTGTTCTGGCTGGTGGCTCCGGGCGCAACCGGCTCGGGGCTGGAATTGTTGCAGCCTGCAACAAGCAGGAAAGCAAAGAGCGCTGCGGGAAAGGATTTGGCAAGTTTCATTTTAATGAGTATTTTTGTTCCTGATGTCCTCCAAAGGTAAGAAAATTATTTGGATTATCACGCCGCTCCTGCTGCTGTATCTGTGCTGCCTGCCGCCCAGGCTGTTCAGGAGTCCGGTAAGCGCGACGCTCACAGCCGCTGACGGCACTCTCCTCGGCGCACGCATCGCCGCCGACGGCCAGTGGCGCTTCGAGCCTGCCGCCACCGTACCGCCGAAGTTCGCCAAATGCATAGTCACCTACGAGGACAAGCGCTTTTGGTGGCATCCCGGCGTGGATTTCCTGTCGATAGGCAGGGCCCTGCGGCAGAACATCTCGCGCTCCGAGGTGGTATCGGGAGCGAGCACGATAACCATGCAGGTGATACGCCTGAGCCGGCCCCAGGCGCCCCGCAGCATAGCCGAAAAGCTGCTCGAGGCCGTCATGGCCACCCGCCTCGAGCTGCGCTGCAGCAAGAAGAAAATCCTGCTGCTGTATGCTTCGAACGCCCCCTTCGGAGGCAATGTGGTAGGCATCGAGGCCGCCGCATGGCGCTACTTCGGCAGGCCCGCCGACGAGCTCTCCTGGGCCGAGAGCGCCACGCTTGCAGTGCTGCCCAACTCCCCTGCCCTGATCCACCCGGGACGCGGCAGGCAGACCCTGCTGGAGAAGCGCAACTTCCTGCTCGACAAGCTCATGGCCAAGGGCGTAATAGACGAAGTGGAATGCGAGCTGGCCAAGGACGAGCCCCTTCCCGACAAGCCCCTCCCCATGCCCGACGAGGCCTACCACCTGCTCGAACGCCTGCGCGCCGAGGGCGGCGACAAGGCCTACACCTGCACCGTCGACCCCGCCCTGCAGGCACGCGTCAACGCCATCGCCCGTTCCTTTTTCGAGACCTACCACCAGAACCTCGTCGACAACATGGGCATCCTGGTGCAGAGCGTCGAAAACGGCGACATCCTCGCCTACTACGGCAACACAAAAAACCTCCGGGAGGGCCTTCGGGGCCAGGATGTGGACATGATTCCCGCCCCGCGTTCCAGCGGCAGCACCCTCAAGCCGCTGCTCTATGCGGCGATGCTCGACAGCGGCCTCATCCTGCCACGTACGCTCATCAAGGACACGCCCTACAATTACAACAATTTCGCGCCCCACAACTTCACCCGCACCTTCGACGGCGCCGTTCCTGCCGACGAAGTGATACAGCGTTCGCTCAACGTGCCCTCGGTGCGCATGCTCGAGCAGTACGGGGCGCCCCGTTTCCTGGAGCTTCTGAAGAGCATGGGCTTCACCACCATCACCCGTGACGCCGGCCATTACGGGCTCTCGCTGATCCTTGGCGGCGCTGAAATTTCGCTCGAAACCCTCGTCGGCGCGTACTGCGCAATGGCCCACAAGCTCGCCGCGAGCCCCGACCTCCCCGACCCTGCAAAGGACGCTTTCGTCCCCGTACCCCTTTCGCGCGCAGCCATCTGGCTCACCTTCAACGCCCTGTCCAACGCCGGGCGCCCCGAGGAGGAGTCGTCGTGGCAGGGATTCAGTTCCGGCAGCAGGATAGCATGGAAGACCGGCACCAGCTGGGGCAACCGCGACGCCTGGAGCGTCGGGGCCAGCCGCAGCTATGTCGTGGGCGTGTGGGTAGGCAACAGCGACGGTGAGGGCCGCGCCCAGATGACAGGGGTGCAGTATGCTTCGCCCGTAATGTTCGACGTATTCGGCGCGCTGAAGGCCACCCGCTGGTTCGAGAAGCCGCTGGACGAGATGGTCCTGGCCGACGTCTGCCTCCAGAGCGGACTTCCCGCCAGCCGCATCTGTCCCGACGTGGTGCAGGAGCTCTGCCCCGAAGCCCCGGTACGCCCCGACGACTGCCCGTACCACAAGACCGTCCACCTCGACGCCGACCACCGCTGGCAGGTCAACAGCAGCTGTTACCCAGTCGAAAAAATGACCGAGGCTGTCTGGTTCGTACTCCCGCCTGCCATGGAGTGGTACTACATGAAGAATCATCTGGATTACAGGCCGCTGCCGCCCAGGCATCCGGATTTCGACACGGCCACCCAGGGCTCAAACCCCATAGAAATAATGTACCCCCAGCCCGATGTTACCGTCGTCACGACGCGTTCGGTCGACGGAAGGGAGCAGGGGGTCGTGGTGCGCGCTGCACATACCGACCCTTCGGCGGTACTATACTGGCATCTGGACGATGAGTTCGTAGGGCAGACCCGGGGGGAGCATGACATTCAGCTGTTCCCTTCGCAGGGGCGCCACGTTCTGGTGGCAATGGACCAGAACGGCGCTTCACGCGCCGTCCTGTTCACTGTCAAATAGTTCGGTTTGGCCCCCGTCCTATTCTTCGGAAGATTCCGCAGCGGGGAGCTCTTCAGCGGGGGCGTCTTCGGCGGGGGTGTCGGCAACGGCCTCGACCTGCTTGTCCTTATGGAAGGGCAGGCCGATGCATTTGAGGTTGTCGGTGAAGAACAGCACGCCGAAAGCCACTATAAGCAGGCAGATGCACCAGCGGAGTATCTTGCGCCACAGGGGGGTCTTGGGCTTGTAGGGGTCTTCGAGCTTGAGCTTGGGATACCTGGCCACGCTGGTGAGGGTGCGGCCGAAGGGGATGTTGACCCTCGCTCCGGAGTTGATGGCCCAGCCGTTGGCATTGAGGACGGGGCCGAGGTTGCGGCGGCGCAGCTTGCCCCAGGCGATGAAGCATGAAGGGCCGGAGATGACGAGCATGATGCCGAGGATGATGAGCAGGAGGCCCCACCAGGGCAGTTTGGCAAGGCCGGCGATAATGCCCGCGAGGGCGGCGCCCAGAAGGCCTACCGCCATGCCTACGGCAGCGAAAATACCGGCGAACTTGCCGATGTCGAAGGGCTGCTTCTTGGCGGCGGCGTCGGCGGGAGCGGCGCTCGCGCCGGCCTGGAGGTTCTCGAAGGACTTGGCATCCTTCTCCTCGGCCGACTTGTTGACGAGGCCGGTGAGCCAGTTCCAGAACTTGACGTAGGGGCTCCAGAAGGCCTGTTTGACGCTGAGGGGGTTGTCGACGACCTTGACGACTCTGGCGTCCCAGTCATGGCCTTCGCGGTCGTAGAATACACCGTTGAGTCCGGGACGCATGTTGCGGAGGGAGCCGTCGGTCATAACGGCGACGATGTCCATGGTCTGGCCGGTGGTCTTGGAGGTGCAGGCGCAGTAGAGCAGGAACATACCGCTCAGGCCGGCCATGTCGGCGTGCTGGGACATGTCGGAGACCTTGATGCAGAGGCGGCAGCAGCGCTGGTCGATATAGAGGCGGCCTTCCTCGAAGATGGCCATCTCGTTCTGGTTGGGGGAATAGAAATCAGTAAAGATGACGTAGTTCCTGAGGAGCTTGTAAAAGTCGCGGTAGAGGTGGGTGAGCTTGTTGACCTCGTCGATGGAGTTGGCTTCTTCTTCGAGGGCCTTGTCGGCGTCGACAAGCGCGAGGAGGGCGGACTTTGCGTCGGCCTTGAGGAGGGCGTTGACGGCGTCGGTGCCGAGGGACTCGACGGCCTCGCCTTTCCTGGCGTCTTTCCATGCGATGTAGGGGGCGAACTTGGCCAGAAGGGCCTTCCATTCGTCTTCCCTGACACCGTCGGGGCTTTCGAACTTGACAAGGGCCCTTACGGCGTCGATGCGGGACTTCCAGGCGGGGTTGACGGCATCGAAGGGCAGGAGGCCTTCCTTGGTGGGGCGGGCGATGGGATAGGCGGAGATTTCTTCGTCCTTGCCGGAGAGGTCGTCGCCGGCTATGGCGGTGATGCGGTCGACGGAGACGTCGACTGCGGGGGCTGCGGCGTCGGTGAAGGCGATGAGCTTGCAGCGCATGAAGTAGTCTGCGACCTTGTCCCTGACGGCATCGCAGGCGTCGAGGGCGGCCTGGGTGTCGTCGCCGAAGGGGAAGATGTCGGGGGTGGCGGCGGCCTGCCAGGCGGAGTAGTCGGCGAGGGCGGTGTAGAAGGCTTCTATGTGGTCGGCTGTCACGCCCTCGACGCCGCTGCGGTCGGTGGCGGAGCCGATCTTTTCGACTATGGTCCTGATAACCTCCTTGAGGGAGTCGTCGGAGGTGGAGGCCTCGGTGATGATGCCGTCGCCGTTGGCGCCGGTTTCGGCGAAGATGGCTACGCTGTCGGAGGTGTCTTCGACGGAGATTTCGTTCTTTTCAAGCTTGAGGTTGGAGAGAATCTGCCTGGCCGACTTGAGGAGCTTGCGGCCGGCGTCGGTATCGGTGTTGATCTGGTTCAGGGGCAGTACGGAGGCGCCTTTTAGGATGGAATCCTTGTCCTTGATGACGGAGGTGAGCCACTCGGCTGCGGCGATTACTTCCTTGACGCGGATTTTGCCGTCACCGTCGGTGTCTATCATCCGGAGGGTCTGTTCGTCGAATTGCAGACCTTCCACGGGGCAGCTGAGCACTGTCCAGAGTTTCTGGTCGAGTTCTCCCAGGTGGGCGATGTCCTCGCCGCTTTGCACGTTGACGCGGACCGTCCCGCACAGGGAACAATAAGTCCATTCGTACTTGCCGTCTTTTTTGATGAGTTTGGCCATAATGATTCGTTTTGGTGTATCCCCACAAACTTACGAAAAATATTTATATTTGTGAAATTTACATTCACGATGGAGGTCGCAATCATCGGAGCCGGGGCCGCCGGATGCTTCTGCGCCGCCGAACTCGGCCGGCTGCACCCCGACTGGGACATTACGCTTCTGGAAGCCGGCCCGCGCCCCATGGCCAAGCTCGCCGTCACCGGCGGCGGCCGCTGCAACATCACCAATACCTTCGAGGGTGTGGAATCGCTCCTGAGCGTCTATCCACGCGGCGAAAGGCTCATGAAACGCGCCCTCGCCCGCTTCGGCTGGCAGGACTGCCTGGCCTGGTTCCGCGAACGCGGCGTCGAATTCACCGTCCAGGACGACCACTGCGTCTTTCCCGCCAGCCAGGACGCCATGCAGATAGTCCGCACCCTGGAACGCGAAATGCGGCTCGCCGGCGTCCGCCTCCTCTGCGGCTGTACAGTCACCGCCGTCTCCCCGGACCTCACTATTTCCGTCATCCCGGGCGATCCGGGTGCAAGACAAGGGCCGTCTGCACCCCACACCTGCGATCAGTTTCAGGCAAACGGGGTGCAAAACGCCTGCTATTTGCACCCCGATCGCATCATCCTCACCTCCGGCGGCGGCACCGCAGGCATCCTCTCCGGCACGGGCATCCCCCTTGAGCCCCCTGTCCCTTCGCTCTTCACCCTCAAGATTGGCGACGACGGCCTGCGCTCCCTCATGGGCACCGTGGTGCATAACGTCAGCCTCGGCGTTGCCGGTACGCGTTTCCGCTCCCACGGCACGCTTCTCCTGACCGACTGGGGCGTCAGCGGTCCGGCCACCCTGAAACTCTCCTCCTACGCCGCCCGCCACCTTGCCGAACATCAATACAAAGGCACCCTTCTGGTCAACTGGCTCGACTCCGACGAGCCCGGCGCCGCCGGAATCATTGACGGCCTGTCCTCCTCCGGCAGCAGGATGGTTGCGAACTCCCATCCCCCGCAGATCAGCGACCGCTTGTGGAAATTCCTTGTGACCCGGGCCAAAATACGCGAAGACTGCCGCTGGAGCGAGCTCGGCAGCAAAGGGCGCGCACGGCTCATAAACACCATTACATCAGACACTTACCCAATAACCGGGCGCGCCCGTTTCAAGGAGGAATTCGTCACCTGCGGCGGAGTGTCCCTCGGTGCCGTCAATCCTGCGACAATGGAATCCCGCAGCATCCCGGGCCTGTACTTTGCCGGCGAAGTCCTGGACATCGACGCCATCACCGGCGGCTTCAATCTCCAGGCCGCCTGGAGCACCGCCTGGATAGCGGCACACTCTGTCTGACGCTCGAGTTTCGCAAGCACGAACTATTTGTGCTTCAAAGGCTTGTGCCAGCTTGCGAAATATAAGTCACCTATTAAAGGAGGAAGAACAGGAAGACGCCCGCCATCGTAACCGCGACGCCGAGCAGCTCGCGCATGCTTATCTTCTGCTTGAAAATGAAGGCATAAGGAATCAGGATAAACACCGGCGAGAGGCCCATCAGCGTAGAGGCGATGCCCGCGCTCGTATACCTTACCGCCATCAGCGACAGAGACACCCCTATCGCAGGGCCGAACACAGTAAGAATTGCCGCGTACCCCATGCCCTTGCCGTCCCGCATGGCTTTTCCGAGACCGGGCAGGTGCTTCTGCAGGGCAATGATGAAAAGAAGTCCGAGCGCCCCCACCGAAGCCCTGATCATCGTAGAGGCAAACGGGAGCATGCCGTCCATGGCTGCGGGAGCATCGGCCGGGATGCAGGCGGCATAATGGTCAAGGCCGACCTTGCTCAGCACGAGACCTACGCCCTGGCCCAGTCCGGCGCCTACACCGTAGATGATACCCTTGACCGGAAGGGCGAACTGAACCTTGTGACCCTCGCCCTTGCTCAGTACGGAAATAGCTATACCGCATAGGGTTACGAACATGGCAACAAGAGAGCGCCACGACAGGGTCTCACCGAGCATGAGCCAACCGGCAATTGCCGCAATGGGAGGAGCGAGCGTCATCAGCAGCTGTCCGAAGCGCGCTCCTATGGACTCATAGCAGTTGAACAGGCACCAGTCTCCGAAGACATAACCCACGATTCCCGAAAGCGCCAGCCAGAACCACGTCGGCGAATCCGCATATACAGGATACGGCCGCCCCACCGCCACAAGCATCACCAACCCCAGCACGACCACCGACATGAACAGCCTTATCACATTGGTATTCATCGTCCCCAGTCTCCGTATCGCCATATCCGCGAACACCGAAGACACAGTCCATGACACCGACACCAACAGCGCTATAGTCTCACCCAAGTATTGCATATCCCAAAAATCCCGCAAAGGTACACTTTTTTTCGATATCCCCCGCTGCACTCCCCTATCCCGTACACATACATGTATGGTTTTGTGTACGGGAGCCCCATTTTGTCCGCCTCCGTACTCAAAATGGCGAAGCGCTTTCCGCCGCAAAAAGCTCTTCGAACAGCGCGCGCAGGGCAGACTCGTCCCGGATGATCTCCCGCAGCCTCCGGAGCGGGGCCTCATTGGGTGAGCCGGGTATGAGCAGATGCAGATAGCCGCCCTCGGCGTACTTCTGCTGCAGATGCTCCAGCGTCCGCTGCCAGTGGCCCTCCTTGTCCAACCCGGGATAATGCGAAAGGCCGAACTGGACCGTCCGGCGGATGATGGTCTGAGGGTCTATCATGCGGTCGGCCTCAGCCACAAGGGCGCCGTAAATGCTTCTGGGCGGCGTCGAAGCCGATGCACGATGGTCCTCCGCCGCCTGGGCTATAGTCTCGATCTGCTCCTCGCTGAACCAGCGGCGCAGCTCCACGTCTGAACGGATGATACGGCCGCTTTCAAGATGATGCGTAGCGCGATCCGCCTCAAGCCCGAGGTCGTGGCAGGCGGCAGCGGCGTACAACATGTCGGCGTTGATGTCGTAGCGCGTGCCCATCTCCAGGGCCCTGTCGATGACGGCACGCGCATGGTCCTCGCGATGCGCCTTGTCAAAGGCCGCATAGCGGGGAATGACGCAGGTTTCTATATATTCTACCAAAGATGCGGTCATAAGCTGGTGTAGCCGGTGACTGCAAATTTAACAAAAGTTGCGCATAATTTACCCCTACCGCACCGGCACGAAGCTCACTGCGGCGCCGCCGGAGGTGGCGAGATGCAGGGTGAGGGTATCGGTACAACAGACCGTCTCTTCCCTGATGGCATAGGAGTAGGGATCCGACTCCCAGGAGGCGTCGGGACCGTCGGCGTAAATGACTGCCTTGTAACTCACCCCCTCGCGCAGGAAGCTGAGCGGCTGCACCACATCGCGGGCCGAATCGTCAGTCGTGGCGCCGTAGAAGAAGCGATCGCCGCTGCGGCGCGCCACTGCAATCCATTCGCCCACTTCGCCCTGAAGGGCCTCGGACCAGTCGTAATCCACATCCAGGTCGCGGAAGAACTGGAAAGCAGGATGCCCCTCGTAATTCTCCGGGAGGTCGCAGGCCATCTGCATGGGAGAATACAGCACGACCCAGTTGGCGATTTGCTTGGCGAGGGTGGTGTTCACCCGGCACTGCGTCCCGGGCATACCCCATTCGCGCACCTGCGGCCGCCCGGCGATGCTGCGGTACAGCACGTCGAACACTCCGGGCGTGTAGTCCATAGGCCCGCCCAGCAGACGGGTGTACGGGAGAATCTCGTGGTGCGAGGGGGGATTGCCGGAACTCCAGCCGTTGTACTCCATGCCACGGGCGCATTCACGCGTCATGAAATTGGGCCAGGTGCGGCGGATTCCGGAGGCCTTGATGGTCTCATGCGCGTCAATCATGACCTGTCGTGCCGCAGCCTCTTCGGCAACCTTCTGAAAGTGGCGTACCGCAGTCTGACTGTGACGGGGCACGCCTCCTGCGAGCCCTCCTCCGGCGTAGCCTGTCTTGAGTGCGTGGATGCCTTTGGACTGCAGCCAGCCGAGGTCCTTTTCGAGCTGATCCTCAAAGCGGGCGAACTGGCCTCCGGTCTCGTTGTGGGAGATGAACGCAACCCCTTTCTGCGCAGCATAATCCAGCACGCGGTCGAGGTCGAAGTCGGGGGCGGGACGGGTGAAGTCGAAGTCGGCAAGAGCGGCGCTGCCCTGCCAGGCGTCGTTCCAACCCTCGAACAGCACGCCCTGGATGCCGTTGGCCGCAGCAAAGTCGATGTAGCGCAGCGCGGCCTCCGTAGTAGCGCCGTGGTGCTCTCCGCCCCAGGACTCGATGCCCAGGTGCATTCCCCACCACACGCCCACGTACTTCATGGGCCGTATCCAGGAGACG
>ERZ842401.6143-NODE-6143-length-12958-cov-5.829652_pt1 | contig 12958 bp, 8 predicted proteins | sample MGYA00521270_ERZ842401 | MGnify/ENA primary metagenome ERZ842401 (study PRJEB31892, sample SAMEA3878208) | bioreactor metagenome | biome: Moose rumen | place: Sweden | collected 2011-10 | study: EMG produced TPA metagenomics assembly of the PRJEB12797 data set... | reverse complement strand
CAACAATGACGGCGGAAACTGCCTGCACGGCGGCTTTACGGGGTACGAAAAAATGCTGTGGAATGCAGAAGAAATTTCAAACGCAGAAGGCGAGGGCATTCGATTCACGCGAACGAGCGCGGACGGCGAACAGGGCTTTCCCGGAAATCTTACGCTTTCTGTTTCATACATGCTTACAGGAAAAAATGAGCTGATTCTTGAATACTCGGGCACTACCGACGCGGCAACGCCACTGAATCTTACGAATCACGCGTATTTTAACCTTGACGGAAGCGGAACGGTCTTGAATCATCGCTTGCAACTTGATTGTGATGAGTATTTGGAATCTTCAGATGACAGCATTCCGAGCGGAACCGTCATTTTTGTGGGCGATGTGCCTGCCTTTGATTTCAGAACGGAAAAAACGGTCGGAAAAGACATTGCCTTTCTTGCTTCGGGGAAGAAAATCTTCGGCTATGACCACTGCTTTATAACTCGGGCGGAAGATGAAAAAAAACTCGTCCGATTCGGGAAAATCCGCTCTGAAAAATCGGGAATTTCAATGGAAATCTTCACGAATCAGCGCGGTTGCCATATTTACACGGGAAATTACCTCAACGGAATCGGGAAGGGCGGAGCAGAGCAGAAAATGCACGGCGGAATCTGCTTTGAGACCGAGCGATTCCCGAACGCGGTGAATGAGCCGAGCTTCCCGAGCTGTATCTTACGCCCGGGCGAGCAATATTGGCACAAAACGGTGTTGAAATTTTAGGAGGATGCTATGGCTTTAACGGAAAAAGAATATGATGTGCGGGACTTGGTGCCTGCGTTTGTGAACATGTACGGTGGAGAGGCGAGCGATGTGCGCGTGTATGCTTCGCCTGCGAGAATCAACATTATCGGTGAGCATATCGACTACAACGGCGGAAAAGTGTTCCCCGCGTGCATTAACCGCTATCTGTATGTGGCAATCCGAAAACGCACGGATTCAAAAATCATCTATAACGATGTGCGCTTTCCGGGAACTTTCGAATTCGATGTGAACGATACTTTTACTTTCGACAAAAAAAATGACTACGCGAATTACCTGAACGGCATTTTGAGCCAGCTCAAAGCGAAGGGCTACAAGCTCGATTCGGGCTTTGAAATTCTCATGGTGAGCAATGTGCCTGCGGGCGGTGGCATTTCTTCTTCTTCTGCGCTTGAATGCGGTTTTGCCTACGCGGTGAGCGACACCTTTAACTTGAACATCGACCGCGTGGAAATCGCAAAACTCGGGCAGATGAGTGAGCATAATTTTATGAATGTGAACTGCGGAATCATGGATCAGTTCATCATTGCGACGGGAAAGCAGAATTTCGCCGAAATGCTCGATTGTGCCACGCTTGAATACGAGTACGCGCCGCTTGATTTGGGCGATTACCGCTTTGTGGTCATGAACACGAACAAGGTGCGGAAACTTTCCGACTCAAAATACAACGAACGCCGAAGCCAGTGCGAAAGTGCATTGAAGATTTTGCAGGACAACGGCGTGAAGGTGAAGGCACTCTGCGAACTTACGCCTGCAAAATGGGAAGAAGTCAAATCTTTTGTGAGCGATGAAATCTTGCAGAAACGGGCGAAGCACTGCGTGTACGAAAATCAGCGCGTGCTGGACGCGGTTACGGCGCTCGGAAAAGGGGATTTGAGCGCACTCGGTCGCCTTTTGAATGAATCGCACAAGTCGCTTAAAGAAGATTACGAGGTGACGGGCATTGAGCTTGACACGCTCGCCGAGACTGCACAAAAACAGACGGGCTGCTTGGGCGCGAGAATGACGGGCGCGGGATTCGGCGGCTGTGCGATTGCGCTCGTGCGGAACGAAAAAGTTGACTCGTTTATCGAAGCCGTGCAGAAAGAATATACGGATAAGGTCGGGTATTCTGCCGGGTTCTTCGCGTGTGAGACAGGAAACGGAGTTGCGAAACTCGGGTAAGCGGGCGGTGATTTAAAAAAAAATCCACTTTTTTACAAAAATTTTCAAAAATTCATTTGACAATTTGCGCAATCGGTTGCACAATAATGATATGAGCAATCGGTTGCGCAATTCTAATTACACGATGGACGACATTGCACAGGAGCTGGGGCTTTCAAAAAGCACGGTTTCTCGTGCGCTTTCGGATTCGGGGCGAATTAGTCTTGCTACAAGGGAAAAAGTTCAAGCGTTCGCAAAAGAACACGGATTCCGTCCGAATCTTGTGGCGCGCGCGCTTGCGGGGCAAAAAACGCTCAATATTGCCGCTGTCATGCCGTTTGAGGCAACCGCTTTGCAGATGATGTTTTTCCACGAGTGTTTCTCGGGAATTGTTACAAAGGCGAGCGAATATGGCTATAGCGTGCTCGTGTGCATGACAAAGCCAGACGATGTGAGCATTTTGAAGAGTGCGATTGAGAACCGAAAAATCGACGCGGTGATTCTCACGCAGCTCAAGCACGACGACGAGAATGTCAAAGTGCTTCAAAAATCCGCGCTTCCCTTCGTGGTGATTGGAAGCGGGGCGGGCGAGCGGGCGATTCATGTTGACTCTCGCATGAAAGAAAACTGTGCCGACTTTACGGTTGCGTGCGTTTCGCGCCTTATGGACGGCTCTCAGGTGCTATTCGTGTGCGGGTCTCTCGATGTCGAGGCGAACAACAATCGTCTTTCTGGATTTTTGAGCGGCATGGAAAGCGACTCGCTCAAAGAAAAATCCCTGCAATACGCGGTCTGTACAGAGGCGAGTGATATGGCTGATGAAATTTCGCTCAATAGCTGGCAGCTCATTCTTTGTTCGGACGATGTGGTTTGTTTGCAGGTGCTTGAAATCTTGCAAGAAAAAAATATCGCAATCGGAACGGATGTAAAAATCGCGTCCTTCCATGACAGCGTTCTGCTTGAGACGCACGTGCCGTCAATCACCGCGCTCAAGGTCGATGCGTTTGCGCTCGGCGAAAAATCTTCGGAACTTGCGCTCAAAGCCGTGCAAGGCGAAGACTGTGAAAATGTAAACTATGTAGACTGCTCGTTTATGATGCGAGAGTCAACTGAATAAAAAGGAGCTTGGTTATGAAAAGAACTTTGAAATTGGGAATCGTGCTTGCGTGTGCGGCGTTTGCTTTCATGGGCTGTAATGAAAAGAAAAACGCGAGTGGGCAGATTACGCTCACGGTGTGGGAGTCTACGAAAGGTCCTGATGAATTCATCAAAAAGGCGGGCGAACTCTACGAGGCGAGCCACCCGAACATTAAAATTAAATTCCAGAATGTCGAATTGGGCGACTCAACGGGTCAGATTGCGCTTGACGGACCTGCGGGGAAAGGCGCGGACATTTTTGCCGCTCCGCATGACCGCTTAGGCTCGCTCGTGACGGGTGGACATGTGCTTGCAACAATGAACGCCGACGATGTGAAAGCCCGTGCGCTCCCTGCATGTGTTCAGGCACTCACTTACGATGGTACGCTCTACGGTTATCCCGTTTCGGCTGAGACTTACGCGCTCTTCTACAACAAAAAACTGATTTCAGAAAATGAAGTTCCGAAAACTTGGGACGAGCTTGCTTCTTGGACGAGCGATTTCAACGCAAAGAACCCCGGAAAATACGGCTTCGTGATGAATGTGGGCGAAGGCTACTACACGATTGTCTTCACGACTTCTGACGGAAACCGCCTCTTCGGACCGAATGGCACTGACCGAAAGAATTCAAACATCAATTCCGAACAGTCGGTTGAGGGTATGAAATTCTTCCAGAACTTGCACAAAGTGCTTCCTGTTCCAGCGAGCGACTTGGATACGGCAACGGTTGACGGCGCGTTCCAGAGTGGAAACGCGGCAATGCACATCACGGGCTTGTGGAATGTGGTCGCCTTTGAAAAAGCGGGAATCGACTTCGGTGTGGCAGCTCTTCCTGCACTTCCCGGAAACAGCACGCCTGCTTCTTCATTCAGCGGAACTCGCGCAATGTTCGTTTCTGCCTACACAGACCACCCCGTTGAAGCAAACGACTTCGCCGCCTTCCTTATGAGCGATGAAATGCAGAAATTGCGCTTTGAAATCACGGGCGCGATTCCGAGCATTGACATTCCGCTTGAAAGCCCTTACGCGAAAGGCTTCTTGCAGCAGCTCGGCTACGCGTTCCCTATGCCGACAATCCCCGAAATGACGATGTTCTGGGAAGCCATGAACAACGCGAGCAAAAACATTTGGGACGGCGCGGATGTCAAAACCGAACTCGACGCATGTAATTCAGCGATGGTAGGAAAGTAAAAAAAAGAAACCACAGATTAACACAGATTACACAGATTATAAATTTTGAAAATTGAAAGTATTTCGTTTTTACGAACGACTTTCATAAATGATATATAAATTCCGTGTTTATCCGTGTTCATCTGTGTCAAAAAATGGGAGTTTTTATGTTTATAAAAAACGATATGTCAGAGATAAAAAAGATAAAAACGACTGCCTCGTGCTTTATGGGGCTGGCGCATCTTTTGTATCTGAAAGATTATGTAAAAGGCGCGTTCTTTGCGCTGTGCGAGGTCGTGTTTATCGCGTTCTTGCCCGCAATCATTAAAAAACTGATTGGGCTTATTACGCTCGGCTCGCCGCACCCGGAATTGCCGATTAAAATGCGCGACAATTCGATTTTCATGCTGATTGACGGTATTTTGGTTCTCTCGGTGGTGGCGATTTTCGTGATTGTCTACATTCTGAGCGTGAAGAGCGCACAGGCGGGCTATTCGGAATATTGCCGCACAAAACGCTTTAAGAATCAAAAAGACTTGTTCGACACGGCAATGGGAAAATCTTTCCCGATTTTCGGGCTTGCCCCCGCGTTCGTGATGGTGCTCGTCTTCGTCGTGGTTCCGCTCGTGTTCAGCGTGGCGGTGGCGTTCACAAACTATTCTGACCCCGCGCACATTCCGCCGAACAACACGGTGGATTGGGTCGGCTTTCAGAATTTCGTTGAATTGCTCGGCGGTCAGAATACCTGGTCAATCGGCTTTTTGCGCGTGGCAATTTGGACGCTCGTGTGGGCGGTGCTCGCAACATTCACCTGCTACTTTGGCGGCTTGATTGTGGCGGTGTGGCTCAAAGAAATCAACTTTCATATTGCGCCCGTGTTCCGCTTCATCTTCATTCTTCCGTACGCAGTTCCGTCTGTCGTTTCAATGCTCGTGTGGAAAAATCTCTTGAACGGCTCGTTCGGCATCGTAAACCGCACGCTCATGCAAATCGGTTTGATTTCTCAGCCGATTCCCTGGCTCGGCACTCCGCTTATGGCGCAGTTTACTTGCGTGGTAATCAACTTGTGGGCGGGCTTCGGCTACTTCATGCTCCTTTCAATGGGAACGATGACGGCAATCAGCGAGGACATGAACGAAGCGGCAAAAATCGACGGCGCGAACCGAAGGCAGATTTTCTCAAAAATCACGCTTCCGCTCGTGTTGTACCAGACTTTGCCGCTCATCATCATGAGTTTTGCGCACAATGTGAACAATTTCGGCGCGATTTACTTCCTCACGAACGGCGCACCCACGGTTTCTGATTCAACTACAACGCTTGCCGGCGGCACGGACATTTTGGTCACTTGGATTTACAAACTCACCGTCACGCTCATGAAGTATAACTATGCGTCAGTCATTGCGGTCATGATTTTCATTGTGCTCGCTCCGTTCGCAATCTGGCAGTTCAGACAGACAAAGGCTTATAAGGAAGGTTCGGTATGATAAGAGAACACGATATGCACCAGTTCAACAAGACGATGATTTACCTTATTTTCTTCATCGTCGCTGTTTTCGTAATCTATCCGCTCGTGTATGTGGTAAGCGGTGCGTTTGCTCCGGGAAACTCAATCGCTTCGCTCAACATCGTTCCGTTCAAGGGCGGCTTTACCACAGAGCATTTCGTGGAGTTGTTCACCAAAACCGACTACGGCAGATGGTTTTTGAACACGCTCATTATCTCGGTGGAGACGAGCGCGGCGACCGTGGTGATTTCTTCACTTTCGGCGTATGTGTTCAGCCGCTTCCAGTTCCAGTTCAAAAAATCGTTCTTGATGAGCCTTTTGATTCTTCAGATTTTCCCAAGTTTTGTCGGCATGATTGCAATTTATGTAATTCTCTACCGAATCGGTGGCTTGGATACGCTCTGGGGCTTGGTGCTCGTCTACACGGCGGGAAACATTCCCTACAACACATGGCTCGTCAAAAACTACATGGACACGGTTTCGCGAAGCCTTGACGAGGCGGCTCGAATCGACGGTGCAAGCCACTTCCGCGTGTTCTGGCAGATTATTTTGCCGATTGCGCGACCGATTATCGTCTTCTTGGCGATTACGAGCTTTACCGCACCGTGGATGGACTTCATTTTCCCGAAGATGGTGCTCCGAAGCGTTGAGAATCAGACCCTTGCGCTCGGACTTTTCAGCTTCGTCTCCGACAAAAAGAACGAATTCACGATTTTCGCCGCAGGCTCGCTCCTCGTGTCGATTCCGTTCGTGATTTTCTTTTTGATAACCCAAAAAACGCTCATTTCAAGCTTCGGCGGAGCGGCAGTAAAAGAGTAAAAAAGTATGGCATATAGTTTTGATAATATCAGCATAAAAAAAGACGGAAAGCGCGTGTTCCCGATTATGGGCGAGATTCACTATTCGAGAGTTCCGCGCGCGGAGTGGGGCGAACGGCTTTTAAAGATGAAGGCGGGCGGCGTTACGATTGTAAGCGCGTATGTGATTTGGATTCACCACGAAGAAATTGAAGGGCACTACGACTGGTCGGGCGACCGCGATTTGCACGGGTTTGTCCAAACGCTCAAAGACTGTGGCATGAAGATGCTCCTTAGAATAGGACCTTGGGTTCATGCAGAAACTCGGAACGGTGGCTTTCCAGACTGGCTCTTGCACAAGGACTATGAGCCGCGCACAAATGACGAAAAATACTTTGCAGTCGTTCAAAAATGGTACAAAGAAATCTTTTCGCAGGTAAAAGATTTTATCGCAAATCCCGAAGATGCTTCCACGAGCGAAAACCCGATTATCGGCGTTCAGATTGAAAACGAATACGGTCACTGCGGTGGCTTGTACGAAAAAGAGGGCGGGGAAGCGCACATGAGGTGCTTGCAAAAAATCGCGATTGAAACAGGCTTCAAGGTCGCGCTTTACACGGCGACGGGCTGGGGCGGAGCCTGGACAGGCGGCATGCTTCCCGTAATGGGTGGCTACTGTGACGCTCCGTGGGACCAGCGCACCACCGAAATCGAGCCGAGCGGAAACTACACCTTCACGCACGAGCGCAATGACCACAACATCGGAAGCGACCACGGCTTTGGCTACGGCATCACTTTTGACATCGAAAAATTCCCCTATCTTACGGCGGAACTCGGCGGCGGCTTACAGGTTACGGGGCATCGCCGCACGATTGCCACGGCAAAAGACATCGCGGCGGTTGCGCTCACAAAACTCGGAAGCGGCTGTAATCTTCTTGGCTTTTATATGTACACGGGCGGCACGAACCCCGAAGGAAAACTTTCGACTTTGCAGGAATCAAAGGCGACGGGCTATTTGAACGATTTGCCCGTGAAGTCCTACGATTTCCGTGCTCCTGTGCGGGAATTCGGGCAGGTTTCAGAAATGCTTCGCGAGTTGAAGTTGCTTGCATACTTTGCGGCGGATTTTGGCGAGGATTTGTGCGAACTGAAAGCAGAAATTCCTGTCGAAGTGAAGCCCGATGATTTGGTTTCGCTCCGCTATTCGTACCGAACTGACGGCGAAAAAGGCTATTTCTTCGTGAACAATTATGTCCGCCATCAAAAACTGGCAGAACACACGAAAGTCGTCCTTTCTTCTCCCGACGGAAAAACGGCACTTCCCGCATTTGATGTAAAAAACGGCGACTTCTTTTTCGTTCCGTTCAACATGAAATTCGGAAAAACGCTCGTAAAGACGGCAACTGTCACTCCGTTCACGAAAATCGGCGATGGCGAAAAAGAAGTATTCGTCTTCTACGCACGGGAACATGAAACGGCGGGCGAACAATTCTTCGCGTTCGGCGATGAAAACTCACAAAATGCGGCAAAATCTTCTTTCCTTGTGCTTTCTAGAGCAGACGCACTCAATGCGTGGAAAATCGGAAGCCGCCTTGTCATCACCGATGGAGAATCTTACGCACTCGACACTTCGACTTCGCTCAGTGCTCAAAATGAAATCGAAATCGTCACGCGGTCAAACGGCTCTGTTTTCGTCTATCCCGATTTTGAAAAAGTTCCGACGGGCTGGAGAAAAACAGGCGAAGTGAACAAAAATCGTGCGGACGACCTAAATCCCGTGATGTTCTCTGAATATGTGCGCGAAAGGCCCGAATCAGAAGTCAAAAACGGCACGATTGAAGCGAAAAACGAGGGCGGAATCTACAAAATCGACCTTTCCGCTCTTTCAAAAACGCTTCGTGGCGCAAAAACGCTTTCCGACATCTTCGTGAAAATTGACTACACGGGCGAAAGTGCGCGACTCTACGCAACAAAGAACGGAAAACGCACGCTCATCTTGGATCATTTCTACTTGGGCGAGGATTATCCGTGGGAAATCGGCTTAAAGCGATTCGTTCAGCCTGCCGCCGACTGTGCCCTGAGTGACGAGGAGCTTTCTTCACTGGAACTTGAGATTACGCCGCTCAAAAAAGACGCGCAAATCTACATAGAAAAATGGCCTGAAATCAGCGGAAGCGAAATCGCCGTGCTTAAATCAGTGAAATTTGAATCTGAATGGAAATACACAATTTAAATCCACAGATTAGCACAGATAAACACAGATTATAAATTTCGTATAGGAAAGTCTTTCGTGTATTTACGAAACTCGTTCAAATATAAAACTTTTAATCTGTGAAAATCTGCGAGAATCTGTGGATAAAGAATGGAGGTAAAAAATGTTGAGGAAAGTGCTTTGTGCATTTGCTTGCTGCGCGGTGCTTTCGCCTGTGTTTGCCCTTCCTGGAACGAAAGCCAGTGACGCGGTAAAACAAAAAATCGTCGTGGAGCCGGTGAAAGGTTTGAGCGATGATTTTATGAAGGGCGTTGACATCAGTATGGTGGACCAGATTGAAAAGTCTGGCGGAAAATTCTACAACGCTCGTGGAACGGAACAAGATGTGTTCCAGATTCTTAAGGACAACGGCGTGAATTACATCCGAATCCGACTCTGGAACAATCCGACCTATGAAAACGACGTGAAAGACGCGAACGGAAAGGTCATTGCCAAAAAAGGCGAGAAGATGGGCGGCGGAAACAACGACATCGAGACCGACCTTCGCATTGCAAAACGAATTAAGGCGGCGGGCTTGAAATTCATGCTCGACTTCCATTATTCGGATTTCTGGGCAGACCCCGGAAAACAGTACATGCCGCAGGATTGGAAAAATCTTTCTCCCGCGCAGCTTGAAAACGAAGTCGAGAAATTCACGCGCGAGACAATCAACCGCTTCGTAAAAGAAGGCGCAGCTCCCGACAGCGTGCAAATCGGAAACGAATTGAACTCGGGCTTTATGTGGCCAATCGGTCAGCTTTGGAGCAACGACCCGAGCGTTCAAATCGGCGGCATGAAGCAGTTTACAAAATTGCTTGACCGTGCTTCAAAGGGCGTGCGCTCTGCACAAGGCGGAAAAGACATCAAAATCATCGTGCATTTGGCGAACGGCGGTGATCAGGGCTTGTACAAATGGATTTTCGATGACGTCAAAAAGGCAAAAATCGACTACGACATCATCGGTCTTTCGTTCTACACCTACTGGCACGGCTCAATGGACGATTTGAAGGCAAATCTTGAGATGATTTCAAAACGCTACGGAAAGCAGATGGCTGTCGTCGAGACGGCATACGCGTTCACAGAGGACGACGGCGACTCTCAGGGAAACGTGTTCCTCACATATTCCGACGAAAAACACGGTTATGTTCCGAGCGTGCAAGGTCAGGCGACGGCAATCCGCGACATTATCGCCACCGTGGCGAGCGTAAAAGGCGGGTGTGGCGTGTTCTACTGGGAAGCGGACTCAATTCTTGCGAAGGGCGCGGAACTTTCGGCAACGGAAGGCAACACATGGGAAAATCAGGCGATGTTCAGCTTTGACGGAAAAGCCCTTCCTTCCCTTGCCGTATGGAATTTGGTGAGTTCTAAGGGTGAAGTTCAGAACGCATGGGGAGGCGAAGCCAAAAACGGCTCGAATTTCACGCCCTATGCGACCGCTGACAAAATCGAAGTCACCGTAAAGCCTGGCGAAGTTCCTGTACTCCCAAAATCGGCAAAACTCATTTTCACAAACGACAGCGAAAAAGCGCTTGATGTAAAGTGGGATTCCTACGATTGGAAAAACGCAAAAGTCGGCAAAGTCACTGTAAAAGGCACGGTCTCAGGCTACGACTTCAAGCCGGAAGCCACGGTCGATGTCTCTAACCGCGTGAATTTAATCGCCGACCCGTCATTTGAAAGCGGCAAAATGGGCGCATGGAAATTGAACGGGCCGGGGGCTGCGTGCTTCATGGAAAACAACAAAGGAAACGCACACTCAGGAAAATGGACATACAAATACTGGCTTGGAAGCGGCTTCAAGTCGGTTCTTTCGCAAACGCTCACGGGAATCGAAAACGGCACATACGAGCTTTCCGTATGGGCGATGGGCGGCGGCGGCGAGAACAACATCCGCCTGTTCGCGGCTGGCTACGACGGCACGGTCAAGCAGGTCACGGCAAAAATCGTGAACACGGGCTGGAATCAGTGGAAGCAGTACAAAATCCGCGTTCCCGTTTCAACGCAGAATGTCACAATCGGCATTTATTTGGACACCAAGCCCGATTGCTGGGGCAACTTCGACGACATCGAATTTATAAAGGTGGATTAAAATAATGCCACACGGATTCGAAAAATCTAACGATTTTTCTTTAAAAAATATAATAAAAGAAAGATTTTGCGTTAGCAAAATCCAATCCGTGTGACAATAAAAAAAAGAGGATTTCTTATGAAAAGATATGTGAATAAGATAAAGAAAACTTCGGTTTGCATGGTGCTTGCGCTTGTGGCCTCGCTTGCCTTCGCGCAGGAAGCGGACGACGGGTTTATTGTGCCGCTGAACGAAGATTTTTCAAAACCAGTTGTCAGCGCAGATAACGCTGGCTTTGGAGACGCACCAACTGTCTCGGAAGCAGGGGGTGGATCAAATCTGAAAATGGGCTTGTGGATTGAAACACAGAGCGACAATGTTTCTTTAATCCGCAATATTAGCGACGGAACGAAAAAAGGCTACGAATTCGACAATTCGCACTTTTTAACTGAAGCAAACTGGTGGTTCTGGGGCGAAGTTAATAAAAATTTCCAACTTGACGCCGAAATTGCGGTGCTGAATTTTGACAAAACGCTCTATCAGGCGAATTCTTATGCTGCGAATGTGCCGGATGTGACCTGGGGCGACGGCTTGCAAACGCTCGCTTCCATGCCATTCTCATTCATCAAAAACGGGAATGACGACACCGTAGGTGTGTTCAACAAACTCGGCTTGAATCTTGCGACTCCGTTCGTTGACATTCGCTTGGGGTACGGAAAACTCAAGAAAAACGGCATGAGCGAATTCAAAGGAATCTACACCGTGATTGATCGCTGGGAAAGCGTTGAGGACGGCTATACCGAGCTTAAAAACGGCAGAGAAATCCGCGAATTCGGTGACTTCAAAATCGATGCGCTCGTAGCTTTCAGCCAAATGAGAAGTGTGTCGGGAAATCCATACGGTTTATATGACTACCTTGATGTGAAGTATTCTGACCGTGTAGAAGCGGCTCTTACTTTCGGAAGCGTAACGAGCGAAGAACAGCTTTTCTTCTACAATCGAACAAACAAAAACGCCGTGAGTGCGTATGGCGCGGTCATGCCGATTGAAGCCCTCAAAATTGAAGGACACTGGATTGGCACATTCGGTACTGATCAAAAAATCGGCGGCGATTCTTCTGGTGGCGCGGGAAAAGTCTCATGGAACGCGGAAACATGGAAGGCGAGCCTTATGTCAAGCATTACGGGTGTGAATGTTCATTCTGTGTGGGGGAGCGACGGACAAACCTATGACGACATTAACGCAGACACCTGGACAACCCGTATCAACGCAAATAAATCGGTTAATCTTGAAAAATTGCCGTTCTCGATTGGACTCGACGAAACACTCACGGTCAATGATTCCGACAATCTGAGCGAAGGGCTTATGACCTTCCGCACGCAGCCGTATGCAGACCTTGATTTCTCGCCGCTTATTGGAAAATCACTCACAACCGGCTTGTATGGCGTTGTCACCACCGACCGACTTGCAAAAGAAACGAGCGAAGACCGAAACATCGTAACGAATCTAAGCGAACTCGGTATTGAAATCGTTGCGGGCGATGTGCTTACACTCAAAAAAATCACGCTCGATTACGCGCTTTCTTTTGAACGCGGCGACTGGGACATAACAAAAGAAGAATATCCGCTCAACATGACTTATCATTCAATCATGGCAAATGCGGATGTAACCGACCGCTTCAATGTGCATTTGGGTTCAATCATTCGCGCCGAAGAAACAAAAGATGACACAACAGTTCCGTTTGCGTGTGCTTTCGGTTTCAGCGTGAAAAATATTCCGATTCCTGGAAAACCGATGCTTTGGACACACTTCACTTACAGCATGAATCCCTACGAAGACAACAACTACTCAATGTTCCGAGCAGACGACTCGAGCAACAAGCCAATGCACAGAACCTATCTTCTCAATTCTTTGAACGAAGAGACCACAAAAAGCCATATCAGCATTGGTCTGATTTGGGATTTGTAAGGAGGTGAGAAAATGAGAAATGAGAAATCAGAAATGAAGAGTGAGGAGTTAGCAGTGAGAAAATATCATTTCGAGCACAAGAAACACAAGCCTGTCATTCTGAGCGTAGCGAAGAATCTCCTTCTGCTTC
>ERZ842401.6141-NODE-6141-length-12959-cov-46.090515_pt1 | contig 12959 bp, 9 predicted proteins | sample MGYA00521270_ERZ842401 | MGnify/ENA primary metagenome ERZ842401 (study PRJEB31892, sample SAMEA3878208) | bioreactor metagenome | biome: Moose rumen | place: Sweden | collected 2011-10 | study: EMG produced TPA metagenomics assembly of the PRJEB12797 data set... | reverse complement strand
TAGTTATATAATTAAATATAGTGTAGTTGTGTAGTTTGTTTTGCTGAAAATGTAGAAAAAAAATTCAGCGACCTTGGCTGTTGTATTTCTTCCTGGCACGGTCAACATAGAGCCAGCTTTTTCAGGATTTGTCAAATTTCTGTAAAAAGCGGATGGTTTCTCGAACATTCATTTGGTGATACGCTTATTTTTATGTACTTTTGCCTACAAATCTAATAAAAACGGTACGATAATGATGAAGAAAACCATTTGCATGACGGCGCTGGCAGCGGCCTGCTGCGCCTTGTTGAACACTGCTTGCGCCAGCAAGGGGAGTGCTGAAGAGGCCTCTGTCGCCAGAACCCAAGGCAATCCCTACCTGCCATTGTGGGAACATATCCCCGACGGAGAGCCGTACGTGTTTGAGGACCCCGACCTGCCCGGCAAGCAGCGTGTCTACATCTATGGTTCGCACGACAACCTGAAGACGATGTACTGCGGACGTGACCAGGTGGTATGGTCGGCTCCCGTGGACGACCTGAGCCAGTGGCGCTACGACGGCGTCATCCTCGTCGTGGACAAGAACGCCAAGGACGAGCCCTTCGACTCGGCAGGCACGGCCGACGTGCTGTATGCACCGGACGTAACGCTGGTGACCGACAGCACGGGCAAGAAGACCTACTACCTCTTCCCCAACGACCAGACGGGATTCCGCAACGGCCTCATCGCCAAGAGCGACCGGCCCAACGGACCTTTCGAGGTGTGCAACTGGAACGCCGACGACCCCAACAAGGTGGACGGCATCTATGGCTTTGACCCTGCCGTATTTGTCGATGACGACGGACGGGTATATGGCTACTGGGGCTTCGAGCATTCGATGGCTGCAGAGATAGACCCCACGACGATGTGTACCGTCAAACCAGGCACAAAGGTCGTCGACGGCATGGTGACGGGCTACAAGGAACCCGGCATCTTCCGCTTCTTCGAAGCCTCGTCGCTGCGAAAGATCAAGGACAAGTACGTCTTTATATATAGCCGCTTCACCGAGGACGGCGAATTCGGACTGCCCACGACGAACTACACGCTGGCATACGCCTACAGCGACCATCCGTTAGGTCCCTGGACCTATGGCGGCACCATCATCGACGGACGTGCCCGCGAGAAGGACGAACAAGGCAACGTCATCGCATCTGCCGTTCCCGACGGTAACACGCACGGCAGCATCTGCGAAGTGAACGGTCAGTGGTATGTGTTCTATCATCGTCAGACGGGTACTGACGAGTATGCCCGTCAGGCTATGGTGGCCCCCATCACCGTCAAGGTGGAAGAGGGTGCTGGCGGCAAGGTGGAAATCAGCGAGGGCGAATACAACTCTGATGGCTTTGCGCTGAACGGCCTCAACCCCTTTGAGCGCCATTCGGCCGGCATCGCCTGCTGGCTGACGGGACCGAAGCCCGCTGTCCACGAATGGCCCAACAACACGTTCTACGGCTCGTACGTAGAGGCATCGTATGGCACAGAGACTAATTTCGATGCTCCCTACGATCTGAAGAACAACGGTAACCGCGTGGTGAACAACACCGACGGCAGCATCGTAGGCTACAAATACTTCAACTTCGACGCCGGACAACTGGCAGAGAAGGAGAACCTAATGCTTGTCCTGCGACTCATCCCCGAGGGTATCGATGGCACCATCGAAATTATGATGGACCGTCCCTGGACCTCGCAGGGTGGCAAGAAGATTGGTGAGATAGCCTTGAAGGCCGACATGCCGAAAGCCAGCAGAGACATGGCGATAGGTATCGCAAAGGAGACCAAGGAAAATGACCTTGCAGGCAAACACGCCATCTTCATCCTTTTCAAATCCGACACCAAGGAGAAGTCGCTCTGCACCCTCGAAGAACTGGTCTTTACATTCGCAGAATAAAAAATTAGCATGGAAATTTGGTAGGTTCAAAAAATCTTTGTACCTTTGCACCCTCAAAGCGAAATTTGTATTAAATAACGTAATAAGAAACAAGTAAAAATGAAAAAAGGTATTCATCCAGAAAACTATCGCCCCGTCGTGTTCAAGGACATGTCCAACGGCGATATGTTCCTCTCGCGCTCTACCGCTAAGACGAATGACACTGTAGAGTTCGAAGGCGAAACTTACCCCGTGGTAAAGATTGAAATCTCGAGCACTTCTCACCCGTTCTACACTGGTAAGAGCAAGCTCGTCGACACCGCTGGTCGCGTCGACAAGTTCATGAGCCGCTACGGTAAGGCTGCGAAGAAATAATATTTTCACGCCAGAACAAGACCTCTTGAGGCGCTTCCAAGGTAGTTGCATATGCCTGGGGAAGCGCCTCTTTTATCTCCAAACATTGATAAAGCTACCACCTATGAAAACTAAAAAACTGCTATTCACCCTGTCTGCCGTGTTGTTGCTGTCAGCCTGCGGCAGCGATGACGGTGACTCTGTTGAACGCGAACAACCGAATCCCAACCCCGTCAACACGAATATCAACGACAACAAGAACACCTCTGGTCCTGTCGAAGCCCAGACGCAATTGGAATTCCCGCATCTGAAGAAAGGGATTGTCCTGGTACATCGTGCCATCCTGAACAAGAACACCAACGAGGAAGGGCTCAACTACTGTGTAGAATGGGACACCGACCTGCAGTCACAGCGTTGGAGCTGCTACAAACTTTACAGCAGCATCAGATACCACAGCAGCTATAATGTCAGCAGATATTATGCCGAGAACAACGGAACGCTTTCTTCGACCTGCCAGTATCCTAACGACCCCCTGCTGCCGTCAGAATACCAGTTCACCAATGACCCCTATAAGTATTCCGGCTACGACCACGGACACATCTGTCCCTCGGCCGACCGCCTGAGGGCTGTAACCAGCAACTACCAAACGTTCTTTATCACCAACATGCAGCCACAATACAACAAATTCAATGCAGGACTTTGGGAGAAGATGGAGGAGGACGTCCGCAACTGGGTGGGCCAGTCCGACACACTATACATCTGCAAGGGCGGCACCATCGACAATTCTGAATATATCATAGAATATGTCAACCAAAGCAGCCATCAGTCCACACGCGTCAACAAAAACCACATCCCTGTTCCGCGCTTCTTCTATATGGCACTCCTCAGCAGAAAGGACAACAATTGGCAGGCTATGGCCTACTGGGCACAAAACCTGAACGAAGACCATTCCAACGATACCCGCAAGGGATATGCCATCACCATTGACCGTCTGGAGGAGCTGACAGGCATCGACTTCTTCTGCAATCTGCCAGACTACATAGAGGATGAGGTAGAAAGCAAAGTGACGCATAGTTATTGGTTTAAATAAAAAATCCTAAAACTTTTGGTCATCCCAACAATAATTCGTAACTTTGTCATGGATTATTTCTAACACAAACTAATTTTAAAACAAATGAAAACCATTTATGATTTCACTGTCAAGGACAGAAAAGGTAAGGATGTCTCCCTGAAGGAGTATGCCAACGAGGTGCTGCTGATTGTCAACACAGCTACCAAGTGCGGTTTCACCCCCCAGTACGATGAACTGGAAAAGCTATATCAGGAATACCATAGTCAGGGCTTTGAGATTCTCGACTTCCCTTGCAACCAGTTTGGTCAACAAGCTCCTGGTACCGATGAGTCCATCCATGAGTTCTGCAAGCTCAATTTCGGCACTGATTTCCCCCGCTTCAAGAAGGTGAAGGTCAACGGTGACGATGCCGACCCGCTGTTCAAGTTCCTGCAGGAGCAGAAAGGTTTTGCCGGCTGGGACATGGAACACCCCATCGCTCCCATTCTGGAGGACATGCTGTCGAAGGCCGACCCCGACTACAAGCAAAAGCCTGACATCAAGTGGAATTTCACCAAGTTCCTCATCAACAAGAAAGGTCAGGTGGTAGCCCGCTTCGAGCCTACAGAGAAAGTTGAGAACATCGAGGAGAAAATCAAGGAACTATTGTAATGGAACACGTCAAATGTTTGATTATAGGCAGCGGACCCGCAGGGTACACCGCTGCCATTTATGCTTCACGCGCCAACCTGCAGCCCGTGGAATACTGCGGACTGCAACCCGGCGGTCAGTTGACGCAAACGACTGAGGTTGAGAACTTTCCCGGCTACCCACAAGGTGTGGACGGCAATCAGATGATGATGGACCTCCGCGAGCAAGCAGAACGTTTCGGCACGGACATCCGTGACGGTGAGATTGTCAAGGTAGACTTCTCGCAACGCCCCTACAAAGCATGGGATGACGCAGGTCGCGAACTGGAAGCCGACACGGTCATCATTGCCACTGGAGCCTCGGCAAAATACTTAGGACTGGACGATGAACGCAAATACAACGGACAAGGCGTCAGCGCCTGTGCTACCTGCGACGGTTTCTTCTACCGCAAGAAGACGGTTGCCGTAGTAGGCGGCGGCGACACGGCATGCGAAGACGCACTCTATCTGAGCGGCCTGGCCAAGAAGGTATATATGATTGTCCGGAAGCCTTTCCTCCGTGCCTCAAAAGTGATGCAGCAGCGAGTGATGGAGGCTGAGAACATCGAGATTCTTTTTGAGCACAACACGTTAGGGCTCTTTGGCGAGAACGGTGTCGAAGGAGCCCATTTGGTCAAGCGTAAGGGTGAAGCCGACGAGCAATTGGTGGATATCCAGATAGACGGATTCTTCCTGGCCATTGGACACACGCCCAACACCGCCATCTTCCGCGAGTGGTTAGACACCGACGAGGTAGGCTACCTGAAGAAAATCGACGGTACGCCACGCACCAAGCTTCCCGGCATTTTTGTTGCCGGCGACTGTGCCGACCCCGTATACCGGCAGGCTATCAGCGCCGCCGGCACTGGTTGCCAGGCCGCCATCGAGGCCGAACGCTTCCTGCTGAACGCATAAACAGGTAGGAACCCGAGCTTTCTCGAGTTGAGTTCCCTTCCTGGCATATACGAATTAAGCCTCGCTTCACAGCGAGGCTTAAACATTCAAAAAACTAAATTAATCAACCATAAACCTTAACCATTAAAAATCTTTCTTAGAAAAACCTACCATCGTGAAGCATCACGCCTGTCGACTTAGGTTCGGAAATAATCTTTCCTTTTCTGATGCAAAGATAAGACAATTATCTGAATCATACGTTCACGAATCGTTATTTATGGTTTAAATATCGTGAAATCACGATTTACGAACCATAAATCACGCTTTTCAAACTAAAATACGCCCTTTTAACACCTTTTAAGCGCGTTTTTGTTGATAATTAGAAGAAAAATGCATATCTTCGCAAGAAAATTCATCACACCATGGACCTTCCAACTTGGCAATTAGTACTCATTTTCATAGCGGTATTGGCTATTATCGTTACCGGACGATGGTTATATCTGAGAAGTGTGCGCATCAGGAACCGCATTCAGATGAACAAGCTCTTCACCAACATCACCCATGAACTATTGACACCGCTGTCCATTCTGTCTGCCTCTGTAGAGCATCTGAGCATGGTGCGCCCAGAAGAGCAGCAGGAATATGAACTGATGGATCTGAACATCCAGCGTATCGTACGCCTGCTACAACAGATTCTGGAGACGAGCAAAGCCCAGGAAGGTGGATTAAAACTTATGGTCAGCAAAGGCGACGTCATGCAATACATCACAGAGACAGCCAGTTGCATCAAGCCGCTCATGACCAGAAAGCAGCTGGACTTCACCATCCATTGTCATCCGGAAAGCATGATAGGTTGGATTGACACCGACAAACTGGACAAAATCATCTTCAATCTACTGTCAAATGCCGCCAAGTATACGCCAGAACAAGGAAAGATAGTCCTTGACGTCACCACCAACCGTCATTACGACCACCTTATTATAAAAGTCAGCGATACGGGTATCGGCATCCCCAAAGAGATGATGAAAAAACTCTTCAAGCGATTCAGCAACGGTGACTACCGCCGCTACCAAGCCATGAGTACCGGGCTGGGCCTCGCCCTAACACACGACCTGGTCTATCTGCACAAAGGCAGCATCCAGTATAAGAGCGCTGAAGGACAGGGAACAACCTTCATCATCGACCTTCCTATTGGCAAAGAGGCCTTTTCCGCCTCCCAGATTGACGAAAAGAACCAGATACAGTTCAACATCCCCGACAACAACATCCTCGACCTGCCCAAGAGTCTGTCAGCTCAGGACATCACGTCCAAAATAGCCAGCCCGGCTGACGAGGACGCCTCGTGGGTGCTCATCGTCGAAGACAATAGGGAACTGATGATGCTGATGCAGCAGTTGCTGGGCACAAAATACCATATACTGACGGCCTCTAACGGTCAGCAGGCTCTGGATATCATCCGCACCCACAGGCCCGACATCATCGTTTCCGATATCATGATGCCAGAAATGGACGGATATGAACTGACACGCCACATCAAGCAGGACGAGAACCTCAGCCATTTACCCATTATACTTCTGACAGCCAAGACACAAGAGGAAGACGTGCAGGAAGCGCTGAAAGCCGGTGCCGACGACTACATACACAAGCCGTTCAAGCTCAAGGACTTAGAACTCCGCATCGACAACATCATTGCAAACCGTGAGCGCATCCGCAAGCCCACTGATGAAGAGCAGATGACAGCCCGGCCACTGACCCCCGAAGAAGAATTCCTGCAACGTGCCACCAAATGTCTAGAAGAACACATGGAAGATTCCGACTACGACCGCGAAGCCTTTGCTGCCGACATGGGAGCCAGCTCCAGCACGCTTTACAATAAACTGCGTGCCCTGACGGGCATGAACGTCTCGAACTTCATCCGCAGCCAGCGCATCAAGGCCGCCTGCCGCATCGCCACCGAGAATCCCGACCTTCGCGTCAGCGACATTGCCTACCGTGTGGGCTTCAAAGACCCGAAATACTTTGCCACCTCCTTCAAGAAGGAGATGGGCATCCAACCCAAGGAGTACTTCAGCAAGCTGCGCGGCGAGCAGTAATCCACAATCCCGCAAACGTCAGCAAGCCGTTCAGCATCAGCAGTTCATAGCCGAAATGATAGCCCGTCATTGTAGCTGCCAGCCAGTTGACGGCATAGCACAACAGCGGTGAAGCGACGGCAATATAGGGCACCCAGCGGTCGGCGGCCCTGTTGTGCGTGAACAGGCAGAAAGCAAAGAGTCCCAGCAAGGGGCCGTAGGTATAGCTCACCAGGATATAGATGGCATCAATGAGACTGGTCGAGTTGACGGTTTTGAACAGTAGCACAAACAGCACGAAGACGACACACATCGCCACATGTATCCTTTTGCGCAGCCGTTCGTTGTCCGTTTGTTCACAAATATCCACGCAGTAGACAGTAGTCAGCGACGTCAGCGCAGAATCAGCACTGGAAAAAGATGCTGCCACGATACCTAAGACGAAAAAAGCCGTCAGCCACTGTCCGTTAGCTGTCAGCTGATGGCTGCCGACGATGCTCTGCACATACGTCGGTAAGAGTTCATCGCCCATGGTGGGCATCGATAGTCCATGCTGCTGATACCACAGCGTCAGCAGGACACCCAGCGAAAGAAACAACAGGTTGGCCGGCAGGAAGAGGACACCATAGGTACACATATCCTTCTGCGCGTCGCGTAAAGTCTTACAAGTCAGGTTCTTCTGCATCATATCCTGGTCGACACCCGTCATGACGATGACGATGAACACACCACTGGCAAACTGCTTCCAGAAATGCTGCGTGCTCACCCAGTCGTCAAAGACAAAAACCCTCGACATCGGATGGCTACCCACGATTTTTACGGCCTCGCCAACGCTCAGCCCCATATCTGCTAACACATTATATATAATAAGGAGCAATGCCGTGAAGAGACATACCGTCTGCAGGGAGTCCGTCCATACCAGTGTCTTGATGCCACCACGCCGGGTGTAGAGCCATATCAGTAGCACCAGTCCTACGGAAGTCACGACAAAAGGCACTCCCAGCGGTTCGAAGACAAAGCGCTGAAGGATGATGCATACCACGTAGAACCTCACCGCCGCCCCCGTCATCTTCGACAGCAGGAAGAACCACGAACCCGTCTTGTGAGAATGGGGCCCCATGCGCTGCCCCAGAAACGCATAGATGGACGTCAGGTTCAGCCTGTAATAGAGCGGCAACAGCACAAAGGCCACCACCACGTAACCTAAGATAAAGCCCATACACGTCTGCAGATACGTCATCTGCGAATGCAGCACCATGCCCGGAACCGAGACAAATGTGATACCCGAAATGGACGCGCCGACCATGCCGAAAGCCACCATATACCACGGCGAGCGACGGTCGGCGCGGTAGAAAGTCTCGTTTGTTGCCTTGCGCCCCGTCCAGCGGCTCACAGCAAACAGAAACACAAAATACAGCAATACTACAGCGATAATTGTCATAACAAGTTGCAAAGATACAATATTTCTATGGCAGCAGCAAATTTTTCACTTTTCACTTTTCGCTTTTCACTTATTTTTTATTACCTTTGCAGGCGGTAATCTTTAACCAACAACTAAAGGACAATGACAAAACAAAAGAAATTCATCCTTCAAGAGAGCGAACTTCCAACTCAGTGGTACAACATCCAGGCTGACATGCCCAACAAGCCCATGCCGCCCATCCATCCGGCTACCAAGCAGCCATTGGGTGTCGACGACCTGGCTCACATCTTCCCACGCGAATGCTGCGTGCAGGAGCTGGACACCGAGCATCGCTGGATTGACATCCCCGAGGAAGTGCTCGACAAGTACAAGTACTACCGCGCTACCCCACTCGTGCGTGCATACGCCCTGGAGGAGGCAATCGGTACTCCCGCCCACATCTACTTCAAGAACGAAAGCACCAATCCGCTGGGTTCTCACAAGATCAATTCTGCCCTGCCCCAGTGCTATTACGCCAAGCAGGAAGGCACCACCAACGTCACTACTGAGACGGGCGCCGGCCAGTGGGGCATGGCGCTGTCGTATGCTGCCAAGCTCTATGGTCTGGAGTGTGCCGTCTATCAGGTGAAGATTACCATGCAGCAGAAGCCCTACCGCTCCAGCGTGATGCGCACCTTCGGGGCTGCCGTGACGGGTTCACCCTCTATGTCGACACGCGCCGGCAAGGACATCATCACCAAGGATCCCACACATCCCGGTTCTTTAGGTACCGCCATCAGCGAGGCCGTCGAGCTGGCTACTACCACGCCCAACTGTAAGTACACGCTGGGCTCGGTGCTCAACCACGTAGGTCTGCACCAGACCATCATCGGATTGGAGGCCGAAAAGCAGATGCAGATGGCAGGCGAATATCCCGACATCGTCATCGGTTGCTTTGGCGGCGGTTCTAACTTCGGCGGCATCTCCTTCCCCTTTATGCGCCACAACCTCAGCGGCGAGCGCCACACAGAGTTCATCGCTGCTGAGCCCGACAGCTGTCCGAAGCTCACCCGCGGTCAGTTCCGCTACGACTTCGGCGACGAGGCCGGCTACACACCGCTGCTGCCGATGTTCACGCTGGGCCATAACTTCAAGCCTTCGAACATCCACGCCGGTGGACTGCGCTACCACGGAGCAGGCATGATCATCTCGCAGCTCATCAAGGACGGTCTGATGCACGGTGTCGACATCCCACAGCTCGAGACCTTCGAGGCTGGTATGCTGTTTGCCCGTACCGAGGGCATCATTCCCGCCCCCGAAAGCACCCACGCCATCGCCGCTACCATCCGCGAGGCCAAGAAGTGCATCGAGACTGGCGAGGAGAAAGTCATCCTCTTCAACCTCTCTGGACACGGACTCATCGACATGCCGAGCTACGAGGCATACATCAACGGCGACCTGCAGAACTACACGGTCACTGACGAGATGATAGCCAAGAACCTGGCTGAGTTGGATAAATAATTCAACTTTCTAATGTAGTTAAGAAGTTAAGAAGTTAAAGAAGTTAAGCCAAATGTCGAAGTGCAAAAATATAAGCAAACAGAGTAATGGCTTAACTACTGTCCGAAGGACGAGCGAAGCGATAACTTCTTAACTACTTAACTACAAAGAAGTTGAGCGAATGCGAAACTTGAATAAATAACTATTCTGGAATAGAAATCAAGAAAGAAGCCGGAAGTCTGAAATTGCTTCCGGCTTCTTCTTTGTCTTTTAATCTAAGTCGACAACGGTGATGCCGGCACCTCCAAACTGGACGTGCTCGTCCTTGGCGCTTTTCACGTTGGGAACCGTATGAAGATACTGGCGTATCAGTTGCCGAAGGATACCCGTCCCCGTACCATGCAAGATGCGCACGCGGCTCAGACCCACCAAGATGGCATCGTCTATGAAATGCATCACGGTGTCTACGGCCTCGTCGCCACGCATGCCGCGAACGTCCAGGTCCTGATGGAAGTTCTGCCGACGGTCCTCCATTGTTGCCCTGGTAACATGCGATGTCTGTACGGCCAGATGGGCGTGCTTGTCGGCAACCGTCTCCACGCCTCGGGAACCACTGGGGGAGGCTGCTCTTTCCAGCTGTTCCAGTTTGACCTTGCTACGCAGTCCGCCGAAGATGACTGTCGCCTGCTTGCCCTGTACGGACTCTATTTTGCCAACGCTATTCGTTCCCTTTATGCGCACGCTGTCGCCTTTGTCCAGGGGACGGTTTTCTGGCTGCTGGGCCTTGGCGTGAGCTGCCAGCTTCTCGCTGACGGCCTTCTGTTGACCGGCTTTCTCGGCTTTGCGCTTCTCCTTGCGGGCACGGCGCTCTTCCATCTGCTGCAGTCGCTTGGCAAAGTCCTCTTCGCTCATCAGTCCTCGCGTGTCGTCGTTTTGCACCTGCTCGCGGAATTGCTGTAACTCCTCACGTATCAATCGTGTCTGCTCCTTCTCGGCCTGTGCTTCCTTGATGTCGCGGATGGTGTTCTCTATGCGGCGGTTAGCCTCCTGCAGCAACTCTTCTGCCTGCTGCCTGGCACGGTTCAGAATGGCCTTGCGCTCGCGTTCTATCTCTTCCAGGTTGGTCTCGTAGCGCTGGATGTGTCCTTCCAGCGATTTCTCATGCTGATGGATGGTCTGGCGCTTGCCCTCCCAGTAGCGCTTGTCGCGCACAATATCCTGCAGGTACTTGTCGCTCTGCACATAGTCCGAGCCTACTATCTCCGAGGCGTCGCTGATGACCTCTTCGGGAATACCCGTCTTGCGGGCTATCTCGATGGCAAACGACGAGCCCGGCTGACCTATCGACAGTTGGAACAACGCCTGCATTTGGTTGCGGTCGTACAGCATGGCACCGTTCACCACGCCCTCATGGTCGTCGGCAAAGTGCTTCAGGTTCTGGTAGTGGGTGGTGATGACGCCAAAGGCCTGCTTCTTCCAAAACTGCTTCAGTACGGCCTCGGCAATAGCGCCGCCGATGGTAGGCTCCGTGCCGCCACCGAACTCGTCTATTAACAACAAGGTACGTGCATTGGCCTGACGCATCATCATCTTCATGTTCAGCAAGTGGCTCGAGTAGGTGCTCAGGTCGTCGGATATCGACTGCTCGTCGCCGATGTCTATCATGATGCTTTCAAACATGCCCACCGTCGAACGGTCGCCAATGGGCACCGACAAGCCGCATTGCACCATATACTGCAACAGGCCAACCGTCTTCAGACACACCGACTTGCCGCCGGCATTGGGGCCCGAGATGATGAGAAGTCTCCCCCCGTTCCCATCCGAATGGGGGCGATGATCTGATGCGCTCTGTTCTCCCCTCCCTTTGGAGGGGTTGGAGGAGGCTGTTAACATAATATCCAGCGGCACAGCCTTCTTGTCCTGTTTCTGGAGTGAGCGCTGCAGCAACGGGTGGATGGCATGAATCCAGTCCATCACCGGCTCGCCTTTCACCTCAGGTTCAAAGGCTTGCATCTGCTCGGCCACCTCGGCCTTGGCACACACCAGGTCAATGGCAGCCAAAAAACGGTACGACTCCAACACCTGCGGTACCTGCGGCCGCAGCTCGTCGCTGAACACCGTCAGTATGCGCACGATCTCGCGCCGCTCGGCGGCCTCCAGCTCACGCACCTTGTTGTTGGCCTCCACCACCTCAGCTGGTTCAATGAACACCGTCTTTCCCGTTGCCGACTCATCATGCACAATACCCTTCACCTTACGCTTCACGCCCGGCGAAACCGGTATCATCAGTCGGCCGTCACGCAAAGTCGGCGCCACGTCCATGGCTACCAAACCGTCACGTTGGGCAGCATGCAAAATGGTATACAGCGTGCGCGAGATGCTGCCCGATGTATGCTCCATGTCATGACGGATGCCAGCCAGCGTCATCGATGCCGAGTCCTTGATTTTGCCGAACTTGTCCAGAATGGAGTCAATGCGCCTGATCATGGCCGGGAACGTCATCACGTCCTCAGCCATCCGCGTCAGCGCCGGATAAGGCACCTCGTCATCCTCCTTCCGCGACAAGAACGTCACCACGACGCCTATCGTCTCCAGCGAGCGCCGCAGGTCGTAGAGCTCGTTCTCCTCCAGATGTGTGTTCTCCATCCGGATGCGCGCCACGGCCTCGCGCACGTCGAAGAAATAGTTCATCTCCGGCTTGTCCGTAGCCTGCTGCAACCGTCGCATTTCACGCACCTGCTGCAGCCACTCGTTCACCGTCTCGGCATCATCCCTAAACGCTATCTCGTCTACGCGTTCACGGCCCAACCCCGAACGGCAATGCTCCTTCAACAGCCGCCTTATTTCGTCAAAGCCCATCTTCTGTTCGTAGTTCTTTGGATAAATCATGCTGCAAAGGTACAAATAAGTTAAGAGTTAAGAGTTAAGAGTTAAGAGTTTTTGTCTTCATGGGGTTAAAAATGCTTAATTCAACAAAAATTATACCCCCCGAACTATGAACTCTGAACTATTTTTACTACCTTTGCACCCGCTTTTGAGACAGTCGGGCATTGGAAGGATGGTAGAGTGGTCGATTACAGTAGTCTTGAAAACTACCGTACCGAGAGGTACC
>ERZ842401.6140-NODE-6140-length-12960-cov-8.878187_pt1 | contig 12960 bp, 13 predicted proteins | sample MGYA00521270_ERZ842401 | MGnify/ENA primary metagenome ERZ842401 (study PRJEB31892, sample SAMEA3878208) | bioreactor metagenome | biome: Moose rumen | place: Sweden | collected 2011-10 | study: EMG produced TPA metagenomics assembly of the PRJEB12797 data set... | reverse complement strand
CAAAATGAAAATTTTCATCGAAGCCATGCACGGAATGGGCGATGTCGTATGCATGTTGCCGATGTTCAGGGAAATTCGCGAGAATTGGCCGGACTCACAAATTACTGTTCTGGTTCAAAATTCGGGAATTGCTGACGTTGTAAGATTATCAGGCTTGAATATCGACAGAATTATAGGGATTAACGCTCATCAGAATAAATTTGAGTTCTTGAAATTATTGCTGAAACTTCGGCGTGAAAAATTCTCTCTCTCAATCTCTGCGGCAGGAACGCCATTATTGAAGGCAAGATTAGTCTCATGGATTGTCGGAGCAAAAAAGCAAGCTGGAATAAGATTTGACAAAAAGAAATTTGCGAGTTATGGAAGTCCGGAGAATTATCATTTCGTCGATTTCAACCTTCTAATTCTTGAACAGCTCGGAATTACCAATCATCATTACAGCCCTCGCTTAATCCCTGACCCTCAGGATGTCGCAAAATTTGTGAATGTCTTTGACAGAAGCAAGCCGGTAATTGGTGTTGTCATTGGACGTGCTGACGCTTTTATGAATAATCGAGGAATTAAACGCAAATTATACACCCGTGATTGGGGGGGGGGGTATACGTCATATTACGCATATTGCAGACCTTGTAAAATTAATTCTCGCACAAAATTGGCAAGTCGTCTTAATCGGCGGAAAACAGGAAATCGAAGTTCACGACGCTTTAAGCCCGGAAATCTTGAACGAATGCATAGATTATGTCGGCAAAACCTCAGTAGCAGAATCAATCGCTCTCGTAAGTTTATGCAATGTCTCAGTCGGAATTGATACCGGAATGCAACACGTCGCTGACGCTGTAGGAATTAAAACGGTCTCAATCTTCGGAACAACTAATCCCAAAACTCACGGCGCATATTCAGATAAAGCTGTCTTTGCAGAAGTCGATGAACCATGTAAATATTGCTACGACCCTTACGATTTACACTTGTACTTATACTGCGAACACAGAAGATGTCTTGACAGAATTACGCCCGAACAAGTTTTGAAACTCATTGCTTTGCAACTTAATGAATGATATTGAATATTTATGAAGGAGAAAATTTTATGAATACACGCTTCAATTTTTGGCAGAATAAATATCACGGAAGAATAAATTATCGTTTTGCTCCATGCAAGAGAAAATATATTATCGGTGTATTAATTGGCCGAGCAGACGCTTTTCAGGGCAATAGAAATCCACACGAGAGAATTTACATGAAATCATGGGGAAATTTCGATCAGCATATAGCTCATTTTGAGGCGTTAATCAAGTTAATTCTCGCTCGCAACATGCTGGTAATCTTAATCGGCGGAAAACAGGAACTCGATATTCATAATGCCTTAAGTCCTGAAGTATTGAGTAAGTGCGTTGATTATGTCGGAAAAACTTCTGTCGCTGAGTCAATAGCTTTAGCAAGTTTATGTGATGTCGTCGTCGGAATTGATACGGGAATGCAGCACGTTTCTGACGCAATCGGAATAAAAACAGTCTCAATCTTCGGCCCGACTAGTCCCAAACAATGCGGGGCATATTCAGATAAAGCAGTCTTTGCACAAATTGATGAACCTTGCAGACCATGTTTTGCAACTGAAACAGGCTTTTCATGTAAGCATAGAAAATGTATGAATAGAATTACTCCTGAATACGTCTTTGAGCTTATAATTAGGCAATTAAATTCATAAGACAAGGAAAATTTTTATGTTCTCACTCAATGATATTAACGCAAAAAATATTCTCGTAATCGGCGATATTATGCTCGACACGTATTATCACGGCGACGTTAAGCGAATTTCCCCAGAAGCTCCCGTTCCAGTCTTCCGCAAAAAATCCGAAAGAAGCGTTCCCGGAGGTTCGGCCAATGTTGCGGCTAATCTTTTCGCGGCAGGTCAGAACGTCAAAATCATGGGCATTCTCGGCAATGATAAAGCTGGCAGAAGTTTACGCGACATGCTCAGAAAATGGGAAGATGACACAAGATTTATATTGACATCAGATAATCGACCGACAATCGAAAAAGTAAGATTTATGGCGGCAAATAATCAGCAAGTCTTACGTCTCGACATTGAGGACACAACATCCATAACTCACGAGGAAGCTGAAAGTTTACTCGCAAAACTCAGGAACGAGATTAACAGCTTCGATATAATTTTGCTCTCAGATTATCTCAAGGGATTATTGACGTATGAATTTACACAGGGAATTATCACGCTCGCCAACGAAAAAAATATTCCCGTCATAATCGATGTCAAAGATGTAAACTCAGCAAAATATTCCGGCGCAAATCTCTTGAAGCCCAATCTTAATGAATTACGAAACATGACAGGCTTAAAAGTTGACACCGACGAAGAGATTATCTCAGCGTCAGAATATCTCAGGGAAAAATGCAAAGTTAATTACGTCCTAACAACCTGCGGAGCTCGCGGAATGGTCTTAGTCGGCGACGGTGAACCTTACTTTATCCCGTCAACAGGAAGTGAAGTTTTCGACGTTACAGGAGCAGGAGACACAGCGATTGCGTATTTAGCGGCTTGCATGGCTAATAACTTGAACATGAAAGAATCTGTAAATCTCGCGAATATTGCGGCCGGAGTCCAAGTTACTAAAACAGGAACGTCTTCGGTATATTGGCGAGAAGTCCAGGAGAAATTATTTGCCAGTTCCGACGCTACAGCCCATAAATTAATCTCAGGCCGAGCAGTTGACGAGTTCAGGAAAACTCACGCTAACGAAAAAATTGTGTTCACTAACGGATGCTTTGACATTCTTCATATTGGGCATATAAGATATCTTCAGAAGGCAGCAGAACTCGGTGATATTCTCGTAATTGGCCTGAACAGCGATAATTCCGTGAGAAGGCTCAAAGGAGAAGGACGGCCGATTAACTCAGTCAATGAACGCGCGGAAATGTTAGGGGCTTTAAGTTTCGTCGATTATGTTATAGTTTTCGAGGAAGATACTCCGCTGGAATTGATAAAGAAAGTACAACCTGATGTGCTCGTTAAGGGCGGGGATTACGCGAAAGAATACGTCGTCGGCACAAATGAAGTTGAAGCTAGGGGCGGAAAATTAGTACTTCTTCCATTTGTGAAGGGGAAATCAACGACAAATATTATAGAGAGGGCGAAAATGTCATGATTGAATTAATCACTCAGAGAATAACTGACAGCATTAACACGAAACAAGATTTACTCACGAACTCCGAACTTCTTAACATTACAGCAAAACTTTCACATGAAATCGTCGAGACCATCAAGAACGGGAACAAATTAATTCTCTGCGGAAATGGCGGCTCAGCTTCGGACGCTTTACACTTTGCAGGTGAGATTGTCGGGAGATTTCAGCGTGAACGTAACGCCTGGCCTGCTGTAGTCTTGAACGCTGATGTTGCGACGATGACGGCGATTGCGAACGATTACGGCTATGATGAAGTTTTTGCACGTCAGACTGAAGGGCATGCCAAAGCCGGAGATTTATTCATAGGGATTAGCACGAGCGGGAATTCCGAGAACGTTTATAAAGCTGTCGAAGTTGCGAGGGAAAAAGGAGCTAAGACGGCGGCATTGCTTGGACGGGACGGCGGAAAAATCGCAAAAGTTGTGGATTATCCGGTGATAATTCCCAGCAAGATAACGGCACGTATTCAGGAATGTCATATCATGTTAATTCACATCATGTGCGAGATTGCCGAAAAAGAATTAGCATGAACAAAGCAATCTTTCTTGACCGCGACGGAACTATTAATATCGACAAAGGATATGTCTACAAGCCTGAGGATTTCGAGTTCCTGCCTGGAGCAATTGAGGGCATGAGAATTTTGCAGAAGTCAGGCTATCTTCTCATCATCATAACTAATCAGTCGGGAATTGGCCGGAAATTTTACACTGAGAATGACTTTGACGCGTTAAATCGTTTCATGTTACGCGAGCTTGAAGCTAATCACGTGAAAATTAATGCGATATATCACTGTCCTCATCTGCCGGAAGAAAATTGCTCATGTCGTAAGCCTTTAATCGGAATGTTTGAACGCGCAATTAAAGATTTTGACGTTGACATTAACGCTAGCTTCTCGATCGGCGATAAACTTCGGGACTTGGGAATTTGTGAGAAGACTGAATGCAGGGGATTTCTCATCGGCAGGACTGAACGCGAGGGAATTATTGATGACGTTCTCAATGGAAGATATAAGCGTGTAAAATATGCTGAGAGTTTACTTGATGCGGCAAAAATTATAATGGAGGCAGAAGAATGATAATTGTAACTGGAGGAGCGGGCTTTATTGGAAGCTGTGTTGTCCGAACGCTGAATGACGCTGGAATTAATAATGTTGTCATTGTTGATGATATTGCGAGTTCTGAGAAGTGGAAGAATATCCGGAACAAGAAATTTTTGAAGTATATTCACAAGTCCGAATTTCTCACGGAGCTTCCGAAACTTGAGAATGTTACGGCGATAATCCACATGGGGGCGTGTTCATCGACGACAGAGAAGGATTTTGACTATTTATACACGAACAATTTCGAGTTCACAAAGTCCCTCTGGAATTACTGTGCAGAACGACAAATCAGCTTCATTTATGCGAGTTCAGCGGCAACATACGGCGACGGTTCACGAGGTTTCGACGACAAAGCCGACATTGATGAACTTTTGCCATTGAACGGTTACGGATATTCCAAGCAAATTTTTGACCAGTGGGTGAAGCATCAGGCTAAAATTTTCCCGGCTCAACACGTCGGCTTGAAATTCTTCAATGTTTACGGCCCGAACGAATATTACAAAGGAACAATGGCGAGCATGATTTTTCACGGGTTTAATCAGCTCATGACTGACGGCGAGATAAGATTGTTCAAGTCCTACAAGAAAGAATATCCTGACGGCGGCCAATTGCGAGATTTTGTTTACGTGAAGGATATTTGCAGCGTAATTATGTGGCTTCTGGATAATAAACAAGTCAGCGGGCTTTTCAACGTTGGAACTGGACGTGCTCAGAGTTTCCAGGAATTAGCTGAGGCTGTTATCCGTAATTCTAACTACGGGGGGGGGATAAAATTTATCGACATGCCCGAACACTTAAAGGGAAAATATCAGTATTACACTCAAGCGGACATGACGAAATTACGCGAGGCTGGCTATACGAAGGAGTTTATGCCGCTTGAAGAGGGCGTGAAAGATTATGTGTGTGAATATCTATCACGGGAATATTTGAATTACTAATAGGCGGACTCAATTATGCGTTATCTCAAGGGAGGCTCGGCAAAAAGGCTTCCCTATAAGCCGCAAGTTTCTGACGCTGACAGGACATGTATAATTCTCGATAGAGGATTACGGGCTTGAAATTCTCGAACCAATCCCGACAGAACGCTTAATCCCTCAGAAATATTTTCTTGTCAATATGGGAGCCAGCAATAAGACAAAATTACTCTCAGTAAGCAAATTCCTAGAAACAGCACGTGAATTAATGAAGCGTACAGGTTTAATCCCAGTTATTATTGGCGATATGACCACAGAAGAATTGAACAATAACGACACAACAGGCCTTAACTTGGATTATCTCAAGAGGCACGACATGTACGAAGCAAATTCACTTTGTCGATATGCTGAGTTTGTTATTACGAGTGATACGGGCATATATCATCTTGCACTTTCTGTTCACAACGGTCCAAAAGTAATATTGCCGACATGGAGCAAAGTGAATATTCTTTTTGAGCCTTATCCTGAGGAATTATCGGAAAAATTCTTACGCTTAAAATATATCCGAATGTTCAAGAGCTGTGATGAATGCCCGGAAAAAGGCTTGAAGTGTCTCTATAAAGAACGTCTGCGAAAACGTACGGTGTATTGTGTTGAGAACTTAGCTATAGATACAATAATAAACGAAATTATGAGTATTTTTTAGTTTTTTCACCCTTCCTAAATAAAAACAGCCTCAAATTTACACAAAAAAGAAATTATTTCAGACATAAAGGATTATGATGAATTTTTATGTTCCTCCTTCGATAATAACAGGGAGGAATTTTTCATTTTCCAGTATTCAACGCTTGCAGTCATTAACTCAAATATGCAAGAATATTCGCACACAATTTTTACAGGAGGTTTAATCTTATCGTGAAAAAGTTTTATCCCGTTTTTCTCGCGTTAATTCTCGTCATGGCGTTTTCAGCTTCATCATTCGCCGCAAAAGATACCCTCGTAGTCGCAGATCAATATGACCCGACAACTTTAGACCCAATCGGACATAATGATTACCCGACTTCAAGAGCCTGCTCACACATTTACGACACTTTAATTTTCCTCAATCCCGACGGAACTTTAAGGCCCGGACTTGCTGAGAGTTGGGAATTCCTGACCGATAAGGATTACAAGATGACGCTTCGCAAGGGCGTAAAGTTTCATAACGGCGAAGAGCTTAAAGCTGAGGACGTGAAATTTTCGCTTGAACGTGCTAACACTCCGGCCGGCTCACATATTCACACGTATTCACAGGATTTAGATTATGTCGAGATCGTCGATGATTACACAGTTATTTTGCATCTCAAGAAGGTAAATTATCCGTTCTTCTCGTCGCTCGTTCACAGCTGGGGAAATATCGTCAACAAGAAAGCCGTTGAAGCTGCAGGCGATGATTACGGAATGAACCCAATCGGAACCGGCCCGTTTAAGTTCAAAGAGTGGGCAAAAGGAGATCATTATACGTTTGAGCGCTTCGATGATTACTGGGGAGAAAAAGCCAAGTTCAAGACGTTAATTGTTCGTTCAATCCCTGAGCCTACAAACAGAACAATTGAGCTTGAAACCGGAGCCGTCGATATTGCTTATCCCGTAACGACGATTGAGCTTGCAAGAATTGATGAGAACCCTGAACTCGAATTACAGCGTAAGCCTCTCCCGTCAACAACTTACATGGGCTTTAACGTTACAAAAGCTCCGTTTAGTGATGTCCGAGTTCGCCAGGCTATTGACGCTTTACTCGACACGGTTAACATTCAGCGCGCGGTATTCAGGGGCGTGGGAAAAACTCCGCGTTCGTTAATCCCATCAGCTACGAAATTCTCAATTGACGGTGAGCTTCCTGTTCATGTTAGAGACGTTGAGAAGGCCAAGAAGTTATTTGCTGAAGCCGGAGTTGATCCGTCGACGATAAAGTTAATCATCCGTTCAAACGAGCGTAAAGAACGTATTGACATGGCTACGATTATTCAGGCGCAATTAATGGAAGTCGGCATTCAGTCGGAAATTATGCAGCAGGAATGGGGCGCATATCTCAATGACCTTCAGAAGAAAACGCATGATGTATTCTTGCTTGGCTGGGGCTTAAGCGTTCCGGATCCTGATTACGCGGTCGCAGGATTACTCGAGAGCAACGCCGGAACGAATTACACCGGATATTCGGATCCAAAACTCGATGAGATGCTCGCAAAAGGAAGAAGCCTTCCAGACGGTGAGGAACGCGCGGGAGTTTACCGTGAAATGCAACTCTATATTAACGAGCAATTGCCGATGGTTTATCTTCATAATGACGAAGCAATCGCCGGAGTTCGTAAAGTCGTAAAAGGTTTCGAGGTTGACCCGTTCGAAGTTCATTCATTCAGAAACGTTTATTTTGAGGAATAATCTTTATTCGTTGAAGCAAAAATAATTCACACGACGGCAGGACACTCGAAAAAACCTGCCGTTAATTTTTATGAGGAAGTGATTTCACATGCTCAAATATATTTTCAGGCGTATCTTAATGCTAATTCCTGTCTTGTTGGGAGTAGCTTTTTGCGTCTTCACACTGTTATATTTCACTCCAGGAGATCCCGCGCGAATGGTTTTAGGCGACTTAGCAACCGACGAAGCAATTAAAGAGTTTCGCGACAAGGAAGGCTTGAATGATCCGTTTCTCGTTCAGTTCGGGAATTATATTTACAAGGCTGTAGTTAAGGGGGATATTGGCCGGTCTTACAGCTCAAAACGTCCGGTTATGCAGGAGATATTAACTGCGTTTCCTTACACTCTGAAGCTCTCAGCTTTTGCGATGATAATAGCAATAATAATCGGCATCCCGTGCGGAATAATCTCAGCGATAAAACAATATTCATGGTTCGACACAATCACAATGATTTTCGCGATGATTGGTCTGTCAATGCCCGTATTCTGGCTCGGCTTGCTGTTAATCTTACTCTTCGCTGTTCGGCTTCGCTGGCTTCCGTCATCAGGGTTCTCAACGTTCAAAGCTATGATTTTGCCGTCGGTTGCACTCGCTGCACAATCAATCTCAATGGTTACACGTATGACGCGCTCAAGCATGTTAGAAGTCATCAGGGCGGATTACATCAGGACAGCACGAGCAAAAGGCCAAAAAGAAAGCATTGTTATCGGGGTTCATGCTCTGAGAAACGCTTTAATCCCCGTCGTAACGTTATGCGGCTTGCAATTCGGCCAATTATTATCCGGAGCAATCTTAACTGAGAGTATTTTTGCTGTTCCCGGTGTCGGCAGATTAATGGTGAACGCGATTATGAGCCGCGATTATCCGATGGTTCAAGGCGGCGTTTTGTTCATCGCAATAACTTTCAGCATCGTAAATTTGCTCGTGGATTTGCTTTATGCTTACATTGACCCGAGAATTAAGGCCGAATTGAAATAGGAGGAATTAATAATCATGACAGAAGAAAATTTTACTCCTGAGTTAGTAGTTCGCAAAAGACGAAGCCCCTTTGTTGATGTCCTGTTGAGATTAAGCAAAAGTCCTTTAGCGATGTTCGGGCTTGCAATAATCTTTGTCCTCGTTTTCTGCGCAATCTTCGCTGAAGTCATCTCACCTTACAGCCCAATTAAGCAGGACTTAATGCACATGTTTGAAACTCCTTCGGCTGAACACTGGCTAGGAACTGACGAGTTCGGACGCGACATTTTGAGCCGGTTAATTTACGGAGCGCGCGTTTCACTTCAGGTTGGATTTATCGCCGTCGGAATTGCTTTAATCACTGGCGGAATGTTAGGCGCAATCTCGGGATATTACAGCGGATGGCTCGATAACACGATAATGCGAGTTATGGACGTTTTACTCTCAATTCCTCAAACTCTCTTAGCAATCGCAATAGTTGCAGCACTCGGGCCAAGCCTAATGAACTTGATGATTGCCGTCGGAATTTCAGCAGTCCCAACTTACGCGCGAATTGTCAGAGGCTCCGTGTTGTCAATCCGAAGCATGGAGTTCATTGAAGCAGCACGTGCCGCCGGAAGTTCAGACCTGCGAATTATCCTCAAGCATATAATCCCAAACAGCATGGCTCCGATTATAGTTCAGTCAACGCTCGGTGTAGCTTCAGCAATTCTTAACGCCGCAGGACTTTCATTTATCGGCTTGGGTATTCAGCCGCCTAATCCTGAATGGGGCGCAATGTTATCCGGAGGCCGTCAATACATCCGCGATTTTCCGCACATGACGCTTTATCCAGGACTTGCAATAATGCTCACGATTTTAGCGTTGAATTTCTTGGGTGATGGACTTCGTGATGCTCTTGACCCGAAATTGAAGAGGTGATTATGATGAATGACAAAATCATGTTGGACATTCAGGATTTGACGATACATTATGAAGTTGAGAGCGGAGTTGTTCATGCTGTCGAGGGGCTTAATCTTACGCTTGGACGCGGGGAATCTCTCGGCTTTGTCGGTGAAACTGGAGCAGGCAAGACAACCACAGCGCTGGGAATTATGCGGTTAATCCCTAATCCTCCCGGAAAAATCAAGAGCGGGAAAATTATCTTTGACGGTGAAAATCTCCTTGATAAGTCTGAAGCCGAAATGCGGAAAATTCGCGGTGAGAAAATCGCTATGATATTCCAGGATCCAATGACGAGCTTAAATCCAGTTATAACCGTAGACAAGCAAATTGCTGAGATGATTAGCCTTCATAAAAAAGTCTCTCACTCTGAAGCTCTGAAATTGGCCGGAGATATGCTTGAACTCGTAGGAATTAGGCGTGAGAGAATGCATGATTACCCTCATCAGTTTTCGGGCGGAATGAAACAAAGGGTTGTGATTGCGATTGCTTTAGCGTGTGACCCGGAATTATTAATTGCTGACGAACCGACGACCGCGCTTGATGTTACTATACAGGCTCAAGTTCTGGAGTTGATGAAAGAGCTTAAGCAGAAATTTTCAGCCTCGATGATTTTAATCACTCACGATTTAGGCATCGTTGCCGACATTTGCGATAAAGTTGCGATAATGTACGCTGGCCGTGTCGTCGAATACGCCGATAAACGTTCACTTTACACAAATCCCGTTCATCCGTATACGATCGGACTTTTCCGTTCAGTTCCGGATATTGATGAAGACGTTGACGAGTTGCCGGTAATTCCCGGATTAATGCCTGATCCCGTGAATTTGCCTTCAGGTTGCGCGTTTCATCCTCGTTGCTCAATGGCAGAAGAAGCATGCAAAACTTTACGCCCCGAAATGCAGGAAGCCGAACCAGGACACTTCGCAGCATGCCCGATTTGCGTGAAAAAGTTTCTTGAAAGGAGCGGGAAATAATGAGTGAAGCATATATCCGTGTCGAAAACTTGAAGAAATATTTTGCGACAAAACGCGGAATGTTACACGCTGTTGATGATGTCAGCTTTGAAATTCAGAAGGGTGAAACTCTCGGGCTTGTTGGCGAATCCGGCTGTGGAAAGTCAACTCTTGGACGCTGCTTGATAAAGTTGCTCGACAGCACGTCGGGAAAAGTTTTATTGCAGGACGACAAAGGCTATTTTGACATTACGAAGGCTTCACCGCGCGAGATGAAGGAATTGCGTAAACGAGTTCAGATTGTGTTTCAGGATCCTTATTCGTGCTTAAATCCGAGATTGTCAGTTTGGGAGTTAATTGCTGAGCCGTTAATCGTTAATAATATTTACAGCAACAAGAACGAAATGCGAAAACGTATTCGCTCACTCATGGACACAGTAGGACTTGCTGAACGTCTCGAAAATTCATATCCTCATGAACTCGACGGAGGACGACGACAAAGAATAGGCATTGCCCGGTCGCTCGCACTTAACCCGGAGTTTATCGTGCTTGATGAGCCTGTTTCAGCTCTGGATGTTTGCATTCAGGCGCAAATTCTTAACCTCCTTAACTCGCTTCAGAAAGAATATAAATATACTTACGTCTTCATTTCGCATAATTTGAGCGTAGTCCGCCACGTTTCTGATAGAATTGCCGTGATGTATTTAGGCCAAATCGTCGAGCTTTCGGATTATAGAGACTTATTCAGTCAGCCTTTACACCCGTATACTCAGGCTTTGTTGTCAGCAATTCCACTTGCAAAACTTGAAGTTAAACGCGAAAGAATTATACTTGAAGGCGATGTGCCAAGCCCGATTGAGCCTCCGAATGTCTGTAGATTTGCAGGACGCTGCCGTTACGCTAAAGATATTTGCAAAACTCAAGCTCCGGCGTTAATCGAAGTCATGAAGGGACATTTTGCGGCTTGCCACTTTGCGAAGGATTTTATCAAGGGAGAATAATAAATGTACACGACACTTGAACATTTCTTGAAGTATGTGAAATATGATACCCAATCCGACGAATTAGCATGGAAGGCCGGAAACGTTCCCAGCACTCCAGGCCAATGGGAATTAGCGCGCGAGATGGTGAAAGAGTTAAACGAACGCGGCTTTAAGGACGTATCACTCAGTGAGAATTGCTACGTAATGGGGACTTTACCGTCAAACTCAAGCAAGAAACTTCCGGCAATCGGCTTCATCGCTCACATGGACACTGCCGCCGAAGCATCAGGCAAGGACGTAAAAGCCCGAGTTGTTAAGAATTACGACGGCGGAGATGTTGTGTTGAACGAGGCCTTGAAGGTGATATTGTCGCCTGAAGATTTCCCGTTCATGAAAAATTATGTCGGTCATGACTTAGTCGTAACTGACGGCACAACTTTACTCGGAGCTGACGACAAAGCAGGAATGGCCGAAATTATGGGCGCGGTCGACTGGTTAATCGCACATCCGGAATTTGAACACGGCGATGTAAAAGTTGCGTTTACTCCAGACGAAGAAGTTAGCGAACTTGCAAGTCATCTTGACATTGAGAAGTTCGGGGCGGATTTCGCTTACACTTTCGACGGAGGGGACATCGGCGAGGTAAGTTACGAGAATTTCAACGCAGCCAGTGCAGTCTTGAAAATTCACGGCCGTTCGGTTCATCCAGGTTCAGCGAAGGGATTAATGATTAGCGCTGTAACTCTCGGCAATGAATTTCTGTTAATGCTTCCTCCATTTGAGACTCCTGCAACGACTGAGAAATACGAGGGATATTATCACTGCTTGAATTTTTCCGGCGACACTGAGAACGCGACGTTGAGATTTATCATTCGCGACCACGACACGGAGAAATTCAATGCGCGCAAGAAATTTTTCACGAAATGCGTAAACTGGCTAAGAGACAAATACGGAGCAGAACGCTTTGAACTTGAACTCGTCGACCAATATCAGAACATGTACGAAAAAGTTAAATCTCACATGGAAATTGTTGAACTTCCTGTGAACGCTATGAAGGCAATCGGCATCAACCCGTTCTTTAAGGCAATGCGCGGCGGAACTGACGGGGCGGCTCTTTCTTTACGCGGCTTAATCACGCCTAATATTTTCATCGGCGGTCATAATTATCACGGACGCTATGAATTTATCTCAGTGCAAGTTATGGAGAAGGCCAGCGAATTAATCATCAAGATGTTGGAACTCGCAAGAGCGTAAATTTTTGAGGGGGGATTAGCTTTAGTCCCCCTTTTATTTTCGTCCGTAAACCCACTTTAAGCCCCAGTGGTAAAACTCATCCATTTTTCTGTGGCCGTCAAAGAATTTCACGAGCTTTTCAACGCTGAAAGTTTCATTATTAACGTTCTCGAGCATGGCAATTGCGCACATTGTCTGTTGAGTGTCGTATTCGTCCATTT
>ERZ842401.6139-NODE-6139-length-12960-cov-11.987757_pt1 | contig 12960 bp, 1 predicted proteins | sample MGYA00521270_ERZ842401 | MGnify/ENA primary metagenome ERZ842401 (study PRJEB31892, sample SAMEA3878208) | bioreactor metagenome | biome: Moose rumen | place: Sweden | collected 2011-10 | study: EMG produced TPA metagenomics assembly of the PRJEB12797 data set... | reverse complement strand
CCCCATCCCCAATCCCCAATCCCCAATCCCCAAAATAATATAAATATTTAATATATATATTTATATAATATATTTCATTAAATATATTAAAAATATACATAATAATAAATTTATATATTATATATATAAATATAAAAATATATATAATCTAAATTTTGAGTAATTAAATCACGGATACAAAGTTCTATAATTTCTATATCGATTAAATAATTCTCCAATATTTCTAACTAAATTATATTTCTTTCTTTTAATAAACAAAAAAGCGCAAATTGCTTCAATTAATATTTCCCCAACAATTAAGTCCAAAGCTATCGTCATAAAAAAGCACACAATAAAAGTAGTTCTTTGTACTTTCCAAACCGCCGTAAATCCCAAAGTAACATAAAAATTAATTATCCAGAAAATCGCGACAATGATAAAAGAAAAGACATTTTTCACTTTCATTTTCTTTGTTAAATTTCCCCAGACTTTATATACATATAAACTCTCACCATGTTCAGCATAACGAAACATTCTTTTTTTATCGTAGAAACTCATGCTATAAAACGGAATAATTAAATGCAAAGAAATATTTGATAACAGCATTGATATCAAACACGCGATGAACATTTTAGGAATATTTGGCAAAAGAATATTTTCATCGTTGGTTAAAAAAACTGATAAGAATAATTGATAAGTGAAAAATTGAGTAAGTAATAAAATTAATTTTTTCCAACGATTATGATATAATGTTAAATTATAAAAGGGTGATATTAATATATGTCTCGTGGTTAAATTATATTTGAAAAACTCATATGCGGTTACATTAAGACGAGTATATTCATCCAAGGCTCGCTTTTTTTCTTTATTATAATCCATTATATTTTTATCGAGTTTTAATCTATATGATTTATTATGGAATTTCTCTATCGAAATATATTTATCCGGTCGTGTATTATCTTTATCGATAAAATAGCTTTTTTTAGACTGTTTACTAAATTTAGAAAATTTGGAATATTTACTCGAATTTAGTCCACCCTTTGAATTCATAGTACCTAAATCATAATTTTGACTCACTTGGGAAAAGCCGACCATTCGAGGCTTATATGAACTTTTCTCTGATGATAATATTTGCTCGAGTTTATTCTCGTCGAAATCTTCGACGTCATTTTCCCTATCATAACCATTATTAGTTAAATTTTGATTTTTTTTGGAATTTGGTTTACTTTGTTTACTTATTCTATCTTGACTTGTTATACTTAATTTTGATTTTCGCTTTTTTTTATTTATTTCTACTTCGATGTCCATTGTTTCTAAATAATTATTATTATTATCAATATCATTTTTATCATTCAAACTTTCTACACTATTTCTTTTTGCTTTGGAATATTTATCTTTTTTAGGAGGGTTACTATTATTACTTTTTTTATTTTCACTTTTAATTGTGGTCATTTTTGTACTTCGTCTTTTTCTTTTCTTTTTTTTAGTAGATTTTAATTCTGTTTTTTGTTCACTATCGACATCGTTATTTATATCTTTCTTTTTTTTCGAGTTATATTCTTTATCTAAATTCATTAATTTCCTTCCTGTTTTTGCATTTATATTAATATTTATATTATCCTTATTTAATTCATTGCTTTTATCACTTTTATTTTCATCTTCGTCTTCTTTTATATCATCGAATTCATATTGATCAAACATAGTCCTAATATTTTTATTATCATTTAACTTTAAATCTCGATTCACATGATTTATTATTTTATAAATATTCGCATCATTTATTCCCGGATCGATTTGATTATATCCGAAATTATTTTTATATACTTCTTTAATAAGGAAATCCAACGTTTCTAAATTGTCATAATAAGGAAAATCTTTGCAATTATATATTAAACAAATAACGACGAAAATTAAAAAAAGAAAAGCGTCGATATAAAACACGGGATTATATAAATGATTATCGATGAATAATAATACCATATATCTCGGTATATAAAAAAACCTTCCATCAACTATGAATTTCATTGGATTCGGGATAAGCATAGAACTAAAGCCACTTAAATGATTAGTTTCGAATAAAAGGAAAAATACATTCGAAATATTTTTGAAGATTATTGAACTATATTCATATAAATTTAATCTATTAGGAGTATATACTAATCCTACTATATTATAATAACGATAATACATTTTTATTCTTTCCTCGACAGTATCATCCGAAACTGAGCCGTCATCCCTTATTAATATCGGATCGCGAAAAACAGGGTCATCTTCTAATTTATAATTCCTAGGATCAAAAAGCCATCTTTGTTCATTAATGTAATTTATCCAATCATAAGCATTAAATGGCATCTGAATTTGAATCAAAGAATTCGAAGGGCATTCGTTTATATTTATTTCATTACCGTATGAGTCGAATATTTTTAAAGTAAAATACGGTGAGGTCACGTTAGGATAAAAATTGTTATCGAAACTCATCGGATTTACGAGGTATTCTATGTAATTTAAATAAAAATTAAATGGCAAGGGGTATTTTTCTTTTAAACATTTCATAAATGTTATTGAAGTTTTATAGGATATATATACCGTTTTCAAAGAGTCGAAAAAATCTTCGTCGTTGAAATTTTGGTCAATTTTGATTAAATAGTAATTAAAATATTGGCATGAATAAATATAATTTTCTTGGTAATTTTTTATCATGAATATTGTATCTTCATCTAACATTAAATAAAATTTCTCAAATGAAGTTTTATATGTCAACATTTCATCTTTTGTTAATGTTTTATTTCGGAATAAATAACCTTCATTTATTTTCTTGGTTAACTTAGTTTGTGTTTCAAAAGAGTAAAAATAATTTAAATAAAAAACATCTAAATCAAATAATTTATTAAATTTATCCACATCTTGCGTGATATAATTAAATTCTCGTTCTCGTTTTAAATAATTTCTAAATTCGTTTAAATTCTCATTAAAAAAAGTATTATTCTGGAAAAAATTTTGCGCAGCGAAAAATAGTTTATACACGGCATAAAATAATTCATCATTTAAATTAGGTCTTACTAAACTATCCGGATTATCTAATTTATTCATAATTCTTTTATACATTTTTAAATACCATTCCGACAAATCCGAATATCCATTCTTATCCAAAAAGCATTGTTTACCTAAATGTGTCGGATTACATTTACAAGTTAACGCGATGTCAATAACTTCGCAATCGCCATTATCGTTACAATAGCCATTAACGCATTGTGGTTCTACCTTTATTACTTTATCTCCGGTGAGACTGTTTTCGTAAGTGGTATAATATGATGTAGGAGCACGGTCATTATATGGATTTAATCCTAAACTCATTAATACTTCACTTCGAGCTAAAAGTTGAATATCTGTTAATTCATCTTCGACTAAATAAAAACTCGACACGATTTGTTTTAAATTGTATAAGTCAGAATGTTTATCGTTTACTATCATTATTGTCGCAACGCTTTGAGTTACCGCGTCCCATTTATCTTTTACTTCGCAGTATATATTTATATTGGAATATTCCAATTGATAAAAACGTACAGTGAAATTCGAATATACCTCGTTATTCGTAGAAAAGTCTTCACTAAGTTTTATTTTCATATTTGTATTTTCCTCGATGTAATAAAAATCATATAATAAATCTTCTGTTTTGGTGTTCTCATCTAAAAAATCAACACATCGAATAATAAAAGTTGTGGTATTAAATAATCCAACGGAGGGCATAGTAGTCACCCTCCCCCCATAAGGTGGAGAGTTCATAGTTAAAGTCCAATAGACATATACGGGGACTTCTAAGCCTTGATTTTCAGCATAAATTTTAAGTTCGAAGACATATTTGTGTTCAGTTTTAAAAAAGGTTTTATCTAAAGTCACATTTAATTTAGTTCTATCTCCAGTAAAAGGATGCTCATCTGGATTTTTTATATCATCAGTAAAACCTAATTCTTCATTTATTAAATTTGTTTTTTCGGTATCGAAATACCAATACGTTTGATATTCGGGACTTGTCGGTAAAACGACTTTTGCTTCAATGTAATCAAAATTATTCACATCGACGGGAGTATCCTCTTTAACATTGACTAATTCCGCCCCGGCATCAAATACTACACAAATATTTTTTTTTGTCAATGATCGAGTTAACCCGGCCGTTTGGCAATTGGGTATACAAGTATTTTCTTTAAAGTTGAAATATAACACACCAGTGCATGATACACAATTGTTATAAAATTCTCCGGTGCATTCATAGCATGTTTCATGACAACGACGACATTGATTAATGAGTGGATCGGCATATAATGTCGCAGGACATTGATTATAACACTCCTGAGGAAATTCCAACGTCCATCGATTTAAGAATTGATTATTATCTTTACATTGTAAACATTGATTTTCTAAATTACTATATACTTGACACAAAACGTCACTTTTCGCTACACAACTGTCACCAGTTGGAATAGTATTACTTGCACATGTACAATAAGTTTTACCATCGGACGGATTATTGTCATATACTTGACCATAAGGGCATGAATAAACCTTTTCGAAATATTGCGGGTAATCATCGTCGATTATATTGTAACCTAGATATGTTTCCTCCTTGGTTAAATTTGCGTTTTTACCAGAAAGTTGTTCTACTATCATATAAGTACCAAGTTCTGTACGGAAATAATTATTTTGATAATAAAGTAATAAACCTGGGAAATTTTCTTTTAATTCTTCTTTTGTTATTTTATTCATATCGAAATATATATGTTTGGTATCGAGAAAATCGATATTATATTGTTGCCATAATTTTATTTCTTTTATAAAGACAAAACCGAAATTGTATAAAAAGTCTTGTGATTTATATATTTTAAAAAACTTTAAAGAAGAGGCAGTATTTGAATCTATACTGTCGAAATCAAAAAAGGTATCTTTTTTAGCTTTGAGAGTGTATTCTATATTTGTGTTTGAAAAATATTTGGCGTTTTTTAAATCGGTACCACAACGCACGTATTCCCATGTATGATATTGGATTGTATTTGTACGTACATCAGAATAAATAGAGTTGGAGAAATCATGAGATCTCCAAATAGGTTGACAATTAACTTTGAGAGAATTATCATCATAAAACAGTGTAATTTTATTATGATAATTCCATTCTAAATAAAGCTCTTTAAAATTATCCTGAGCAGCATAAGAATAAACAAATACCCAAAATTCAATAGTATACTCTTTCGTTTTAGTCACAGGAGCACCATAAAACGTATACGTTTTAATATTGCTAAAATCTAAATAATATATTTGTTCACAATAAGTTTGTCCTAAAGTATTTCTTCTTAACCAGTAAATACCATCAGTCATATCACAAGTACACTCTTCTTTATCTGATCCAAAACATAACGTAGTACATACCCCATCACAAACACCACATTTATGATCGTCATCTTTTTCATTATTATCATTATCATTATCATATGGGTCAAAATATTTTTTATCATCTTTGCAAAAATAATTATCAATAAAATTAACTGAATAATCCGGCGCGCAAATTAATGATATATCAGAACTTAAATCATCTTGGACCACTAAGCAATCGTTCGGCTTTGTACCAGTTAAAGATAAATAATAAAATTGATCTTTTAAATTTTGCAAGGAGCGAATTCGACCATACCCTCCCTGAATAAACTTGGAATATATACTCAACTCAGCGAAGAGGGCTATAATTTCAGAACCGAAAGATAATTCGGTTATTTTTATACCACTTTCTGGTATACCACCTGCAAGTACATATTCAGAAGTAAATGGAATATCGTGTTTATTTACACTTAATGTGAACATGTTTGGATAGACATAATTTATTGAATTCGAAATATAATTAGCGATTGATATCGGAATCCAAATGCCAAAATAATCTCTGAAGTTTTTATCATCGAACATTGTTTTTGAATTTTCCATCATTACTATATCATATGTTGATTTACGATAAGCTAAATATGTATTTGTATCTATTGACATTATTCGACTGTTTTCTGATGCCGTTGAATATTTAATTCCGAAAAATTTCATCCAAAATACTATAGTAAAACTAGTTAAAGAAAGGAAATCTTTTCCTGGTTTATTTTTAAAAATAATGCTTGCGCCGGAAGTACCCGACGGTGTTTTTAAAAAATATAATTTTCTGGCATCTTTGCATTCTTTATATTGCAAAACATATCCCGTTTCACATTCGTAACATTCCGTGATATCATCTGTTTTAAGACATCTAATACAATGTTCATTGCATTTATTATTTGCATCATTGGGATCGATTTGATGAAGATCATTCATCGAATTTACAAATTGTTTTTTATGTAATATACCCCAATCGAATTTGGTCGAATAATTATATATAATAATATTATCCTTATTATATAAAGCGCTTTTTTTATTATCTTTTATTTCATCTATCTTTGCGGAAATGTGCTCTCTATCTTCGTAATTGGTCATTATATTTGTCATTTGATTATTGTCTAAATATTGTATAGTTAATGGGTAAAATAATATAAGACTTGTAGGATGTTCTGTATATATACCATTAATAAAAGATTGAATTGTATCAATTGTTGATATATGTAAATTCCATACTCGAATATTATTATAATAAGCTGAAGCCCAATTTATATTGTCATCACAAGATGGATAATTTAGTCCATCATCTTCATCTCCAGAGGGCCTATTATTGGTACAAAATTGTATATTTTTTAAATTTGTAATTGGTGATACGGATCTTTTAACATAATGTCCCTGCTCTTTATCGAAATTAAAATATACTTTAATTTCTTTTTTTTCTTTGTCTGCAAAAATTAAAATTTTATTCCATTCATATTGATGTATTAAGCCTTCTGGAATTTCATCTCTAAATGCATTTGACCCTAGATATCCATAATAATATGTTGTTTTTGTACCGCTAGCATCCGATGTTTGTTTCATGAATAATTCATGAGGATCTGCAAAGAAATAATGATATTTATTTCCAGGGGTAAAATCAGTGTAGATAACATTATCAATCATAAACCAAAATTCCAAAACATACATTGAATCAAATTCTTTTCTGGCATCATTACCAAAAGTATGAGCAATATTATAAGGAAAATTGCTTCCACTATAAAACAAGGCACCTTTATTCGGTGCATTATTCGACGGTTGAGTAAAGCATTGATATCCTAACCGATTCAATCCTTCTTTGCATTGAAAATCCGATTCATAAGTTAATATAGCGCTTGCTGAATTCGGACAAGTTTTAAGAACATCAACCGAAAGACATTTCGTACCACAAATTCCCGTAGCATGATTCGACCCAGGTGTTCTAAAATAATTTTCTTTATCTTTGCAATAATTTTCGCAAGTGACTGTTCCATCAGATGAGTCGATATTAATATAATAATTTTTTTTACAAATTAACGGCGTTCTTTCTTCCATGCAATACACTGCGTTTAATTCAGTCGGATCACATAAGGTTATTTCTTGACATAATTTCGTTTCTGGATTGTATTTTTCTTTTGTGGTTGGATCACATAAAGGTAAAAAGTCAAAATTCGAACATAGTTGAGTATTTTTATTTAGAGGATAAACTAATGTTTTTTCAATAGTTTTAGCGATATTATCAAGAGAAGTATATTTTTTATATTTTAATATGCTTGTACGAAAATTATAATGTGCGAAATTAACTGCGAATGTTAAAGGAGGAAATTGACCTGTGCCAATTTGAGTCATATCCATATATTTAAAATTGTAATTATAAGGTAAATAATCTTTAAAAAGATAAAAACATCTCATATATATTTTTGAATTTTTATTTTTGCTAAGCCTTAATTCGACATTGGATAATACATTACCATCAATATCATTAAAAAATCTTCCTAAAGGTTCATCGTTTTTAAATTCGGTATTTCCTTCTCTGTATAAAGTTTCAGTGATTAAAGTTTGTGTATTCTCATTCAAATAAAATTCGCGATTATAATAAGAAATAAAGCATTGAAACCAGGACCATCTTCCACTTAAATTATCCGTATTTTCATTCATTACTGAATTTAACACGTTTGCACTTTTTTGATTCAAAGGATATTTATTATCATTTTTAATAACATCTGAATAAGGTTCATAATTTTGTGGAAAACAATATGATTTAAACGTGCTATCAAATTGAAGTGATACTCGCATATGATATTCCCAAATAAAATCGATTGATTCTATTACATTAGTATGATCTTCTAAAAAAATCCAAAAAGCCATACCGTAACTATGACTGTAAGATAAATCTATTTTATCAAATGTAAGATCTTGAGTTAAGTCAGATAAGTCCGTAAAGTTTACGCATTTTTCTGTTTTTCGGTCGAAATATTGTCCGTTTTCATCGCATTGTAAAGGTAAATCGATATTATCTAAATATATTTTTTCGTTTACTATATTACTTCCTATTGTTTTATTCGAATATTTCACTTTATAATTTTTAGTAGTATCTTTTGTCGATACTATTTCGTGAGCTGAATTTATTCCAGTTTGCCATTGATATAATAAATCATTATTTCCAAAAAAATTATTTTCAATTAAAATTCTGGACAAAAATGTCGAATGAGGTAAAACCCTATTCCATATTCGAATATGTTTATAAAATAAAATGCCCCAATCATCCACAGTATTTAAATCAGTTATGACTAAATCGGTTGGAGTATTATAATTCGGTTGGTCATTTTCATTATAACTAAAAGAGTATTGATATTCTTTTTCGTCTGAATCGAGATAAAAATAATTATATTTATAATCGACTGAACAGTGCAAGAAATTCCATTCGTTCATTTTAAATTCAACATATTTTTTTTGCGGTTTATTTTTTATAGCACAAGTGAAGTAATATTTCCCAGAAGAATCAAGTCCTACTTCAATATAGACAAAGTTAACCCAATCGACTTTAATTCCTGCGAAGACTTTATCTATATAAGAATAAGCAAAAACCCAAAAATGCAAAGTATATTGTTGTCCAGGTCCTGGTACGTTTTTTATTCTGATTTCATCTGCCTTTGCGAAATTAATAAATTTAAAATTTTCGCAATAATGATTCGATACATTGCCCAAAAATATTTGTAAATTATCATTAATGAAATTACAAGAAAAATCTTTTTTTGTTTGACCGAAACATACTCTATTATTAACACAATTCCGTTCAACAGAAGTTTCTTCTGAAGAAAAATATAAATATTTATTAACTGCAGTAAGTTTACTAAATATTTCTTCGAAGCTATCCATGACGCATTCATATGTGTCGATAATATTATCAGGATTATCTTTTTGTGTTCCCATTACACCATATCTCGAAAAAAGACAATCATTTTCTTGAGATACTCCGTCAAAGTATGATTCGTATAAAGTATTCGTTTTTATTAAATATTCATTTAATTTGTAATAAGAATAATCACTATTTATTTTATTTTTATTATTTAATTCGAAGCCTAAATTTCCTATTAAATATGTTCTATATACTGTAATACTTTTAACCAAAGCGAAAAGGTGCTCAGAAAAATATATATCACCTACTGATAAATTTTCCAAAGAACCAATTATTGGCATTTTCTTATCATTAATTTCAAATCGTACCATAGGTGGGAAAAACTGCTCATTTGTTTGATCATAAACTGATACTGATATAAAAGTCCAAAGACCAAAATGTTTACGAAAGTGATAATAATTTGATACAACGATTTCATTATCGCCTTTATATGTTATTAAATTGAGACCAAATGAGTCAGAATCAAAATCTGAATTATAACTTATTTTTAATTTCGGTCCTAAATAAATAACATCGATTTTACCTCCAATAGCAAATCCATATATCTTAATAAAAAAGCTAATAGTAACAGCGGGTTGTTTTAAGCCTTTTAATGGAATCATTCTAAAATTAGCTGTTGTTGGCAAACGTAATACATATATTTGATTACTATTCCGACATCCAATACTATTACCTTTTTTGAAAAGATAATTTCCGATGGAGGCATCACACATGAAACAATAGGGAGGGGTACTAGGGTCAGTTTTGCAATTGTTACACCCCGTACATGTGGAGTCTCTAATCGTTTCATAGGAATATTGAGGATAATTCCAATTATTTGTTGGTGATGTAGTATCTAGAGCGGATGCTTCGGAATTAAATTGGTACCATAAATTATTGGCTATATAATGACCAAATAATGGATAATAAAATTTAATCGAAGATAATAAAAATTGTTCTTTTTCGTAGTATTCATCGTATCTGTATAATATATGCCTTTGAGCTAAATTACCATTAAATAATCTTAAATTTTTATAATTGGCACAATACCAATATAAATTTAGATTATTACAAGTTGATTTTCTCCCATTACAAAAATATATATATTCTAAAGGTAGAATATTTTCAGAATATTCTACTAAATAATAAGGCTCAGGATTTGGTAAGAAATTTTTTTGTAAATAAATTTTTGACTTTTTATTATAATCTTCTTTGGGGTCATAAAATACTTCAATAGAATAATGATTCCATCCTCCATTGCTTACATCTAAATTAGCAGTTCTTCTATTTTCAAAAGAAAAAAATTGGTTTTGATTATTTATATAAAATTGATTCGTATAAAATAAAAGTGTTCCCCCACTATTACACCCATCAACTCGCATCCAGAAATCAATAATATAAGAAATTAAATTATAATTAGTTACATCTATGACAATATTAGCTGGACCTTCATCTCCTGCATATCGAATATTCCTGTATTTTTCATCATCACCTCTTTTATCACAATTATAAAATATCGCATAATAATCTTCTTTACATTGAACTTTTTCTCTTAAATGTAATAAGTCATAATTATTACTTAAACATTTTGAAGAACTAGGATCATTATCACTTCCACATTTTTTATTGCAAAAACCTTTATTTTCAGAAAGGCCATATAGCATTGAATAACCCTCTTTACAATCTAAATTACAATGACCTATATATTCGGTATTTTCTGATCCTAAGTCAAAACCAGGATCATCATCGTTATATGTTATAAAATAATTATCTACACATGATAATGGGATGTAATCATATGATGCTATTAATGTATTATTATCTCTTTTTACTTCTTCGATTTTTATTAAATCCGGAGAAGTGTATTTTTCATTACGACCTAATAAATTCAAAGGTCTAAATGTTTTTGGCGGATATAAATTAGATTCATCTGAGTTATAATAAGGTGTCAATGTAATTAAATGTTCTAATATACTTCCGTCATAAGAATAGCATTTAATATCATATTTATCACCATTTTTAATTAATTCATCAAATGGAATTATAAACATTACTTCAGGAAGTTCAAAAGTACTCGTAAAAATTTTTTCATAACTAAAATATTTATTATCATAAGGATCTTTGACATATTCTCTGAATAATATTAATTCTTTTATATAAAATCTAAATTCAGTTTGTTTATTAATTAATCTCGTAAATCCAGCAAAAGAAATTTTTGCAAAATCATTAGCTTCTTGATAGGATATTCTTTTTTGTCCTTCAAAATTATCATTACCAGGATGATCATTTGCTCTATAAAAATATTCAAATTTTTCTCCATTAAAATATTTTATATACATAGAATAGCCATGACCAATAGAATAACCGACTTTTATATAATACCAAATCCCAACGTTTTCTTTAACTTCAACTTCAAATTCAGGCAAATCCCTAAATATAATTTTGAGTTGAGGCTTTTCGAAAAAGAAATATATTACATAATCCGGATCTAAACTAACATCTATACTAGCCACTTTTTTGTCATCAGGTAAAGAAGTTAAAAAAAACCAAAAGCTTGTCATCAATCTTCTATTCCTTAACGGAGGCACTATATCTTCTATACTAAAATCTTCATATTGAACTAAGTCCACATAACCCAAAGGACAACTTCCTCTATCTGGAAGCTTAGAACTAGATATAGGACTACATTGAGATAAACAATCAGTACTAAGTCCACCATTAATACAATCAAAGCATGACGCATGACATTTAACACAAATTCCTCTTGTGCAAGCATATCCTTTCACACAAGGATTAGTGTAACTGCAAAGTCCTGTACCTTTTAAAGAAAAGTTTGGCCTTAATTTTTCATTGGGATTAGATATATCTATTTTATATAAAGTCCAATGTAAAGCTATTGCCGGGGAATAACCTTTTCCTGTAAATTGGAAATTAATTAAAGTTATAGAAAAATCTCCATTTAATGTTATTGTACCCCCTCCTGAATCTGAGGTAATTTTTACTATTTTATCCGCATCAGAATAAGTCATTTCTAATGTTACAAATTTGTTTATATTGATATTTAATGAACCAGAAGGAACTCCATTTTTATCAGTAAAAAACATTATGCAAGGGGGATTTCCATTATCTTTATCAAAAATCCATAATTTGTGATATACAGTATAATATTCTGTTTCTATTCTTGGCACTGGGAATTTATATGATATAATAAAAGATGCACTGTTATATATTGAATAAGAAAGAATATCTTGTAAATCAGATTCGGATTGGACTGAGGTTATAGTATCCCAAGCATTAAATCTTATATAATCATTACCTTCGCAACAATCATCGATAACTAAATTTATTCCTTGCTTTTTTATATATAAGGTTATTTTTTCTCTTGTTAATACTTTCGCGTCTACTAAATTATATTGAGATACTCCCACGACATCATTCTCTGGAAAAATTATATCGTTTTTTTTGTAATCATCTGGAAAGTATTGCATTTTGCAATTAATAGAATTTAGTAAAAGAAATAATGTGAGTATTTTTGAAAAAAAAAAATTGGACATTTTTTTATTTTTATTTAAATAAAATATAATGCTTAGTTGAATATTATAAATATATTATTAATATAATAAATTTTGATATTGGGGATTGGGGATTGGGGATTGGGGATTGGGGATTGGGGA
>ERZ842401.6138-NODE-6138-length-12963-cov-4.238147_pt1 | contig 12963 bp, 7 predicted proteins | sample MGYA00521270_ERZ842401 | MGnify/ENA primary metagenome ERZ842401 (study PRJEB31892, sample SAMEA3878208) | bioreactor metagenome | biome: Moose rumen | place: Sweden | collected 2011-10 | study: EMG produced TPA metagenomics assembly of the PRJEB12797 data set... | reverse complement strand
ATAATTCTTCATATAAAACTTGAAGAAACAATCATACAATCCACCTACCCGATTTTTTAAACCCTTCAACCGTATTTTGCGTGGATATTCTTTTTTTGCTAAGTCTATCGTTTTTCTGTCATCTTGTGCGCTTGTTTGCGTTCCCCTCAATTCTGCCGTACAATAGAGTTCCAATGCAAACAAAACATCTGCCGTATATTCTACTCCTCCTGATTCTTTGAAACTTTCAAACGCTGCCGTCTGCGCATAATTCATTCGGTTAAAACTGCTCACCACCACTATTATCGCATTTGTTTCTTGCTGAAATATCTTTAACTTCATTACTATATCATCTATTGCTGCCTTTGATGACGTTTCTCTCAATTCCTTTGAAGGTCTAATAAATTGGAGATAATCTATAAATATTACTGGTGCTTTTTCCATTTTCTCCATTGCCATCTTCAATTTTTCTATCAATTCATCGATTTCGCCATCCATCACCACGGGTAAATTATACAATGTTAAGTTGATACGGTGATCAGTTACACGACTCTGAGGATAATTGTAAGTACGAATCTTAGCACTTCTATCGCCTGTTGAAACCATTGTTTTTCTCTGTGATGATACACTATCAAGGTATTTTTGATATTCGATGGCATAAAGACGACTGCGAAGTTCGCGCATTGCCTTTTCAAGGTTTTTTATCTGAGACTTTTCGTCCTGACAAGTAACTACTAATCCTGTAGGAATGTGAGTAAGACGTATTGCTGAATATGTGGTGTTGACGCTCTGACCACCAGGACCAGACGAGCAATAAGTGTCTTTTCGTATATCTGATTCTTTTAAATCTACGTCAAATTCTCCAGCCTCGGGCAAAACCACAACAGATGCCGCTGATGTATGAATACGGCCTTGGGTTTCGGTTTGTGGCACGCGTTGTACACGATGAACCCCAGATTCGTATTTTAATATTCCATAAACTCCATCTGTGTTTGAACTTATAGTAAATACAATTTCTTTATAACCACCCATCGTACCTTCGGTAAAGGATGTAATTTCTATTTTCCAACGACGTTTTTCGCAATATTTGCTATACATACGGAAAAGGTCGCCCGCAAAAATGGCTGCTTCATCGCCTCCTGTACCACCTCGTATTTCCATAATAGCGTTTTTATCGTCTTCTGGATCCTTGGGCAAAAGCATAATTTTTATTTCTTCTTCCTTGCCAGCCAACTGCGATGTAAGGGTTTCGATTTCTTCCTTGGCCATCTCACGCAACTCTTCGTCCTTCTCATCCTTTAATATTTGTTTTGAACTTTCTATGTTGTCTAATGTAAGTTTATAGTCGGCATAAACCTGCATAATAGGTTCAAGTTCTTTAAATTCTTTGTTTAATGCAACATAATGTTTCATATCTTGCATTGTTTCAGGGTCGTTGACAAGTTTTTGTACTTCGTCAAACCTTTGTTTTACTCCTTCGAGTTTAGTGAGTATAAGATTTTCTGCCATTTTGGTTAAAAAATTATATTTTTTAATTGCATTTTTATTAATATTTTATCACACGAACCCAAATATTAAAAAGCAAACAAATTAAAAATAGTTAATCAATTAACTTAATTTTACATAAATATTATAAACGTTGCTTTTTACTTGATTAATCCGATAATAAAATGCAATATTAACAATATCAATATTCAAAAACGCCGTTTTCTGATTTTATTACTACGCCCTTACCGTTATAAGCCTCAACATGTCCAACAATCTTTGCTTCAATATTAAACGATTTGGAAATTTCAACTATCTGATTTGCTGTCTGCATATCTGTGTAAAACTCAAATCTATGACCCATATTAAACACCTTATACATTTCTTTCCAAGGGGTTTGACTTTGTTGCTGAATAAGTTTAAACAATGGTGGGGTTTCAAACAAGTTGTCTTTCACAACTTTTACATTATCGATAAAATTAAGCACTTTTGTTTGTGCGCCACCGCTACAATGTATCATAGCAGATATTTTTTCGCGATATTTTTCGAGTACAGCTTTTACAACAGGAGCATACGTCCGCGTTGGCGAGAGTACAAGTTTGCCAGCATCTATACCATCAAGTCCTTCAACAGAATCGGTTAGGAAATAATTTCCAGAATATACAAGATTTTCTGGTATTTGATGGTCGTAAGTTTCGGGATAGAGCTGAGCAACTTTTTTTGAAAATACATCATGCCTTGCCGATGTTAGTCCATTACTACCCATACCGCCATTGTATTGTTCTTCGTAAGTGGCTTTACCAAAAGATGCAAGACCAACCACCACGTCTCCTGGTTTTATGTTACACTCTACAACATCAGAGCGTTTCATTCGGCAAACTACTGTACTATCGACGATAATTGTTCTTACAAGGTCGCCAACATCAGCAGTTTCTCCTCCAGTAAGTTGAATACCAATACCAAGTTCACGCAATTTTTGTAATAATTCCTCGGTTGAATTTATTATCTTGGAAATAACTTCACCAGGAATAAGATTAGCGTTACGACCTATGGTTGACGAAACAAGAATATTGTCGGTTGCACCAACGCAAATAAGGTCGTCGATATTCATAATAAGCGAATCTTGTGCTATGCCTTTCCACACCGAAAGGTCGCCAGTTTGTTTCCAATAGGCGTATGCCAACGAAGACTTAGTTCCTGCTCCATCGGCATGCATTATAACGCAATAGTCTTTATCGTCAGCAAGTATATCTGGCACTATTTTACAAAAGGCGTTTTTATAAAGACCTTTGTCTATATTTTTTATGGCATTGTGTACATCAGCCTTACCCGCTGATACTCCGCGTTGCCCATATCGCATATCGTTTTCCATAGAAATTTTGTGTTTTGGCTGCAAAGTTATGATTTTTAATTTATAATTAAAAATTTAATTTTCATATAGGTTGGCTTTATACACAAAAAATTAGATATAGCAAAAATAGCAATTCAAAAATCATATTTTTTATAATTCCGATGCTCGACGTATCAACACTCTTAACTCGTCAACATACCCATTTTGATCTTGTTTGAGAGATTGCGCTTGCTTTATCAGCGTTTCATAATTGGCGTTGCCTTTGTACTTGCTATCTTTCAACAAAAGACCAAATTGAGCCACCGTGGCAGCAAGGTTGAATTTTTCGTCAGGAGTTTTTGTATATGCAGTTTTTAACACAGGAAAATCCTTTTCTAACGCAGTTGTATCTCCATTATTTTTGTACCGAAAACGAAGTGTAGCCCAATTTTCGCTTTTCTTAATATTTTGTGGCACAATATATTCCGATTGTATATTATCTATTTTTTCGTCGCTATCGGCTGGAATAATTTCGTAAAGTGCAGTAACAGAGTGTCCACTGCCCATATCTCCTGCGTCTTTTTTATCATTACGAAAATCCTCGGCTGCCATTACCCTATTTTCATAACCAATAAGCCTATATGCTTTTACTTTTGCAGGATTAAAATCTGCAAGTACTTTTACATCCTTGGCTACTGTGTACAACGTTCCCCACAGTTCTGTTCCTAACGATTTTTTTGCTTCTGAGAGATTATCAATATAAGCATAGTTACCATTTCCATAATCGGCTAATGTTTGCATTTTAGAATCCTTGTAGTTACCCATTCCAAAGCCAAGAACTGTGAGATAAATACCTTTGTCGCGATGTATTTCTACAAATTGTTTCATTTCCGAATTGCTTGAAGGTCCTATATTGAAATCGCCATCGGTAGCAAGAATAACTCTATTGTTACCATCTTTTACCAAATATTTTTCGGCCATTTCGTATGCTTTTTGCAATCCTTGATTTCCGTTGGTATAACCGTATGCCCTTAAATTTTCAAGATACGACATTATTTTTTGTTTTCCTTCTTTATTACACTCGGTGGGCTCAATAACAGAATTAGCCTCACCAGAATATGTAACCACAGAAACTCTGTCTTTGTCGCGCAAACCATCTACAAGCACTTTAAAACTACGTACCAACAACGGTAATTTATTTTCGTCGCTCATACTTCCCGAAACATCTATTAAAAACACAAGATTGGCTACTGGAAGTTTCTCTGTATCTATTTTTTTTGCTTGTAGCCCGATGCGCATCAATTTATGACCGCTATTCCAAGGACAATCAGAAACTTGTGCCGACATAGCCACGGGTGTATTTCCTGACGGTTGCTCATAATTATAGTTGAAATAATTAATCATTTCTTCTATCCTAACTGCTCCTGTTGGTGGTTTTTGGCTATTGTTAAGCATGCGACGAATATTGGTAAATGAAGCACGGTCAACATCAACACCAAATACCGATATAGGTGATGTTAATGCCGAAATAAAGGTATTTTCGTCGGGAGAATCGTACTCCTCAGTGTTAAAGTTCTGACTTGGAATATCATTATTTGGAACAACCCCACGCTTAGAAACCATGCGAGCATTAGACCTATCGACAAAAACCTCGGGGGTAGCTTGCAATTCGTATAAAACAGCATCTTGTTGTTCTGCACCAGATTTAAAAACATTCTCACTACTTGTATTGTTTGCTTTGTATGTGCTACAACCAACTACCAATGTTGTTAAAAAGAAAATGATTTTTTTCATAATTCAAAGTTTTATTACGTTCTTTTTAACGCACAAACATAATTTTTATTGCTAAAAAAAATTGTTCAAAAATAAGATAGCAAAAAAGCAATCCTACTTTTTGAACAACTTTTTTAAATATATAGTTTAAAAAAAACTATTTTTCTTCTACAAGCCCCGGTGTAAAGTTATGTTTACGACCGAAAACAAATCCTAACCCCATTTGGAAAGATACATAATTGGTTTTACGCAACCAACGATCGCTAAGCGAACTTTCGTTAAGAGCCCACACCGCAGGAGATATTTGGTCGAGCATAAAATAAATTTGGAACGAGCCAATATTTTGCGCAATTCCTGCTCCTATCAAATTAGCGTGCCAATTAGCAAATGTATGGCTTACAGATAGTTGGGTACAACGTCCAAAAGTAAAATTAGCCGATGAAGTAAATGTTTGTTGTATATGACGATTGTATAGCATGCCATGGTAGAGTATGCCTACATTCATAACTTTGCCTATTATATAGTTGGCCGAAAGATAAACTTTTGTATTGAGCGAAGAAAAATATGTTTTGGTTGTGCTACTAAACTTAGAAAGTTCTTTTACCCTGTCGCTCACCTCATCATCTACATTGTCTATATCGTTGAGATTAGAAGCGGCATCAACGCCCGAAAAAGTCCAATTGAAATCGTTATTAGAAAACCTTAAAGTGTTTTTGTGCCAACGTATAAAACCAAGATCTATAATTGATGCAGCAAACGAAAGTTTTTCTGAAAATTGATATTTACCACCCAAATCCACTGCCCAACCTCCATTTTTCAAAAGAGATTTTACAATGGCTTTGATTTCATCATCTTTAAAACTATCATCAACATCTATATCATCAATATTACCATCTTCATCATATTTAACAATAAGCTCGCCTGGTGTAAACGCTGCATCCACTTTTACTGACGATTGGATATTTAAATCATACATATCGTTATCGGTGTGAAGAACGAGGTCTGTTTTCTTGCTCCTTAGATTTGCCAAACCTTGTAAGCGTTTTAAAGCTACGCCGAGTTCAAGATTTTTTATAACAGGCTTAGTATAACCAATTTTATACTCGGCGTACATATTTCCGTTAACACCTATACCACTAAGGTCGATTGTATTATCTTGGTTTTGACCATAGTATGTACCTTTGCGAAGTTTTAACAAATCTTTTGAATAATTTACTGCAACATCTGTTCTAATACCAAATCCTGCATTTATAAAACCAGTACCAACACGAAAACCAAAATTTAATGGCTTTACATCAACGGCTGCTGATATATTGTTGTTTTTGTGAGTAGAAGAATATATTTTATCCAAATCGATAATGTATCTTTCATCTTTAGCGTCGGCTGGTATATATTTAAAAACATCATTAATTCCATAAGGAATGTTTGCGTTAGCATACATATCAACCAAATAAACATAAACCTTACAATTTGGGTGAAATACTGGATTATAATTATTGATATACGGTACGGCATCCATATAATAACCCACAAGCGACTGTGCGTTTAGTGTTGTTGACAAACAAACTGTTGTCAATACCGCTACCATCGATTTTATTAATTTCATTTTTTTTACGTGTTAATTTTTATTGGTTATCATCGGTTTCTATAGAATAACTTGCGGCTGCTCGTAGCGATACTTTTAAATCTACAAAGTCTGAGACTTTTATTTTGCCATAGTTATCGGAATTTGGCGTTTCATCATACTTAGAAAAACCTATCTCAAAAACTATCATATCGGCGGCTTTTTCGAGCAATATTATATCTTCGCGTTTTAGAGTAGAAACTTTATATTCATAGTTGCTTTGATTACCAGCAACACTCCAATCCTCGATAAGCGGTTTTATTTTTTGACCAGTTTTTGAGTTTACAAACCATGCACTAAACAAAAAATCAATTTCAAATTTGTTTTTTGCACGACCTTTTATTTCAAGTTCGTCAACATTGTCGAATATATCCTTATCAAACTCAAAGTCAGTAGAATCTTTTAGTGTAAATCCTTCTTTATTAGTCTGCATTTCTAATGGCATATCAAGAAAGAAATGTATATCAATATCTTCAACATTTATTTGCGATACATCAGATACATTTTGAGGAGTTATTGTCAAAAAAAGTTTATAATACGCTGGCTTGTTAAACAATATATCCGACAAAGTAGTATCAACGTAGTTAACATTGTCTATATAGACATAACCTTTACAACCAAAAGCATCGCCTTCGTCCTCGTTCTTTACTATTATTGAACTTTCCTTACCATTTTCTACTGTTGTGCCAATTGAAGAATTTTGAATGGAATAAATCTCATTATCAAAATCATCATAAAAAGAAATCTTATCTACACCAAGAATAGCATCAAATCCAAGTTTGTTGTTTAGGGTCAACACTATCATAGGATCCTTAACCTTAATACCTCCAATCATGTCGTCAGAAAACATACCTTGACGATTTGTCTGCACATTTAGCGGAATTCCATCCGAAATAGGTAAATTTTCTTCACCTTCGGCATAATCAGGAAAAACAAGATGTGATGGATAGAGAGTCTTGTCGAAATTTATATGCACCAAATTTGCATCAGAAGTGTCAAAATCAACATCCGAGCCAATGGCTTCTTTTTTCAACTGTGAAAATCTAATTGTAGTACCTATAAGCGGCAACGCCACCTGTCCGTTTATCGACAAAGAATCGTCGAAATCTTTTATCTCTTCTATGTCGAAATTATCGCGACATGAAGAAACCGCCGCAAGCGCAAACATTGCAGCTGCGACTGTGATTTTTGCTCCAAGTTTCGATTTCATAACTTTATTTAGAGTTTTTTGTTAATTTGCTTATGTATTAAAATTCTACGCCATACTACGGCATTTGATAATTATATATAAAATTGTCGTTGCCACCAGTAAGGATACAATATTTTTTGTTAATAACTGCTATACTAAACTTTGTTGTACCTGTTAAAGGAAATCCCTTTGAAACATTGCCTGAATTATCAACCATATATATTTTTTGGTTGTCGCGACATGTTATACCGAGTTTTATATCAGTAGGCGAAAAACTAAACATCATAATATCTTCAGTTATACGTCCATCAAATTGTTTGCTAAAAAGCAATTTTCCATTCGCATCAAACGCTTCTAACCTATTGTTATCAGCAAATATATACTCGTTACTACCATTTCCATCTATATCTTTAAGTAGGAAATAATGGTTTGCTGTATAATTTTTTAAATTTTTTGTTTCGCGACTGCCATCCATATAAATATACTCCACTTGCCCCGAAGAGTTGGTGGTTATAAACCTTGAACGTCCCGACGGCATTGTTTCAAGGTAGTAAAGCGTATTCTTGGCTTTCGGAAAGTTGCCAGTCATGTTTATTCTTGTTTCTCCTCGCCGATTAACAATGTATGTCTTTAACTTGTCGGCAAAAACAAGGTATTCCACATCGTTAAGTTTAAAATATTGCACTGGTGTAATAATACTTTGATCGGTTTCTATAGGTGTCCAACCGTCAAGCATTTTTCCCTCCTTGGTAAATAAATAGAGTTTATTATCGGCACATGGCACAAATATACGGTAGTTTCTATTGTTTTCGTAATCAAACACCGAAACCGGAGCCGTTATCTGTGCTGGTAACCTAACTGGAAAACCATCCATAATATTGCCATTACGGTCGATGAGATACAAATGGTTTTCTGTGGCAAAGAAATATTGTAACTTTCCATTGTCGTAATAATCTATTTGATAGACTGACCCAACAATTGGCTCTGGTATCTGTTTTTTTATAACCACTCCGCCATTTTTATCAAGAACATAAAACTTATTAGTAGTGCTTTGTAGGGCAATTTCCTTATCATTAGTGTTATGATTTATGGTTACAAACGGTTTGGTCTGTAATGTAGAATCAATAGGTGCAATCCACACAGCGCGATGGTCGGCATCTACATCATCAGAATACTTAAGCACCAAATTAGAAAGGTACATATCCTTATAACGGCTATATTGCAGACAAAAATTTCTTATACCTTTGAGTTTATACTTATTGTTGTTAATGTCGGATGCGTTGCTGTTATTTAGGTAGGTAGTGATAATATTATGTGCATAGGCAACATCGAAGTAGTAATATATGTTGCTCGAAGGCGATGCGTGGTCGCAGTATTCTTTAAAAAGGCTATTTCCTGATAGACATTTATTGTTTTCAAGCGCACTAAGATACTCTTTAATCGCAGATATATTTTGACCAAAAATTACGTTATCCTTATACATGGTATAATATTGATAATCGGCTGTAGCAAACATATCTCCAAATAAAATTGCCATAAGATTTTTAATTGGAATTTTTTTCACATCATAACTTTTTTTCATCGGTGTTACCACCTTAACCGACACATCACCTTCCTTTAGATTATTTTTTTTCTGATACTTAGAAACTATCCTACCAAGCAACTGTTCAGCCTGTCTATTGTCAATTACACTTGCTATAAGATAATTATCCTTACCATGTCCTGCCAAAAAATAATCAGCAGTAAACTCAGTTATACGATTGCTAAATATATCATAAACCTCATCTGCATCAATTCCATAGTTCTTTCTTAAATCCGTACATACACTTTTATATTTAGTATATTTGTCCCTATCTTTTAGATAGGAAACATAACATTCCTTAAAATTTTGCATATTACTTATGCCAATTGAAGCAAAGTATATTGTACTACCTGGCAAATAATCTACAAAATCATTATCTATTGGCTCTTGATCCTTAAAAATATTCAAAAATCTATCTGTTATATCCTTATTCTTTGTAAATCCATTAACTACAATATCGTCTTTCATAACAGAAAAATCCAAAACCGACCAATCGCTATATTTTGCAATTTTTTCTACTTTTGCCGAAACAATAGGAGCAGTTTCACTTTTGAGTAAGTCGTAAAAACTCTTATAATTTACAATTATATTGGCATCAACATTTTTTCCCTTGTTGCCAAGCAACTTTGAAAGTATAGAATTGTCGGCTAAATACTGACTGCTGTGTATTTGCCTTACTGCCGTTTCTACAAGCATTTCGCTGTTACTAATGACAAAAAGATCCTTAGAATAAGCATAATAAAACAAATCTTTGTCGTCATTTTTTAGCGTAAAGATTATTGATTTTTCGTAATTTCGTTTACTAATAGTACACTTTCCGTTTAGTGTGCCATAAATTTCCTTGAGAATTTTTGAACCATCTTGCTGATTTACGTTTATGGCCACTAATGCTCGTATCTTGTCTCTTCCAAACTTGTGAAACGAAATTGCCGAACGCTTACCTGAAACTGCCATATATAACGCATTGCTTGACGACAATACGCTATCGCAAACCGCAGCAAGAGATAGCATTTTAGAAAACAATTTAAAATCTTTTAGACTTTTGCAAACCTTGTTTTCGCTACTAATATGATGAATAATGTAAGGTAACTTTTGGGTTTCTATTATAACACCAGCATCGGCAGGTATGGCCTTTAATATATACTCGTCGGTTTCAGAGGGACACCCCTGACACTGCGCAAGCAACATTATAACTGCTAAAATTAGTAACAATATTATTGGTTTCTGTCTCTGCATCTTGGTTAAGGCCGATGTTTCCTTTTAAACTGCAAATTTAGTTTTTTTATTATTCCTTTGCTTTGTCTTTAAGGTAAGTTTTTATTAAATTATCTGTAATTTTACTTTCAATCATGCTCACAACCATTTAGAAAGGTGTTTTATACAATTGTAATTTAAATTTTTATTATATGTTACAAAAGTAAACATTACATTAAGCCAATAAAATTTATATAAATTCATCAATGATTAGCCAATTGCGAAAGTTTCATATCATCGTTAGAAAATTGAAAAACCTTAAGCCCAAACTGCTCAATAATAGCAAACAAGTGTTCAAAAAAAGTTGTCTGAACCTTTTCATAATCGGCCCACGTAACTATTTTTGTGTAAGCACATATTTCGAGTGGCAAGCCCGTTGCTGTAGGCGGAAGTTGACGTACAAACAAAATTGCATCTTCAACAAACATTCCATCTTTCTCAACAATCCTCTCTGTTATTGTTTTGGAAGTTTCTTCGCCTTTAATGTATTCTCTGATAGTATGTTTTTTTGTATAATAAAACACACTATTTTCGTCAAGAGTTACAACATCTTTAAAATCGCTACGGAAATTTTTTACATCATTAATAAGCCAATAATCACCTTTTTGTTTAAACATTTTAATTTTTTTCTCGGCTTTCTTATCATCTTTTTTTATCCCTTTCTTTTCAAACATACTCTCCTCTTGAGCAGCTTTCTTATCAATAATGGCTTGAAAAAAATCGTGTTCCTCGTTGCTAATATGATATTCTTGCCACGATATATCTCCTGATGTGCGCGTTATAGGTTTTATCTTCTTAAATACCTGAAAATTAGCACGTATATACTTTTCGATATACACTCTAAAAAGTTCCAAATTTGTAAGTTCTCCGTTAGAATAATTTACATCATCATATTTTACTTCTGAACGTTCTTTTACATATTTTTCCATTATCGGTATTTTTCCAATACTTTCGATAAGAGCTTGATCCGCCACACGAATGGTGTTAATGTCAATATTGATAGATTTTTTTATACGACGAGATTTTGCCACCTCTTGCATATTGCTCCAATTGATAAAAGATTCTGTCATAAGCGCATAGGTGGGAATAGTGGAGATACTATTATCAAAATTTCTAACTTTAACAGTGTTTAGCGTTATGTCAATAACATTTCCCTCAATATTACGGTTGGAGATTGTTATCCAATCATTCATTTTAAGCATATTGAGCATTGATAATTGTATTGAAGCCACAAGCCCCATAATAGAATCTTTAAACACCAACATAACCACTGCCGACATAGCAGCCAAACTACCAAGTATCACCGAAGGACTCTTACCAATAAGTATAGAAACCACCAAAATAGCAGCTATACAGCCTAAAATTATCTTAACAACCTGAATATAACCCTTTGGACTTATATGCTTGTAATTTTCGGATCTTTTTAACACAACAGTAACAATGTCGTTAACCGCAGATAGAGCACGCATAACAACCACCGCTACCGACACAATAATATAAATGGCACAACTGGCTTCAAAAAATCTTATCAAGCCCTCGCTTTCCATAGCATACCTAACAGACATAAGTATTATTACAGAAGGAACGATGTGGCTCAGTGGTACAAAAACCTTATGTTTTTCAAGTTCGTCGTCATACTTATTGGATGTTCGGCTAATAGCCCAATGCACACCCCTAATGATACCATATTTTACAATCTTGTAACTTGCCCACGCAAGTAAACCTATGGTTATCATTATCATACAATCCTTGGCATAAGCAGCAAAAGATTCTCCAAACCCGTTATCGGTAAACAATTTCAACCAAAAACTGGAATATTTTTCTAATAAGTCCATTTACAAAAAAACAAATGTATAATTGGCAGCAAAGTTAAAAATTTTCCAACTATTATTCAAAAACTTTTTTATAATCCAAGCAAAATTGACGTAGAAAAAAAATAGATTCATTGTTATATTTCAGACTACAATGAATTATTTACAAGATGTGATACATAAGATTAGTGTTAATTACCGTCAAATTCCACGCAAATTAATTGACGCGGAAATTGACGGTAAAGATTGTTTTGTCCTGTCAAGACAGAACAAGGTAATTTCTACAAGTCCCGTACAAGGCGGACACTTATCAACCAATCATAGTAATGCTCAGCAAACCCATTCATTGGTAATCTTGTTTTAGAACATATCATATAATAGGCGATGTTTGCTCTATCAGTAGGAGTACTTGACCAATAGACGCAGAACTCATCAACCGCATACTTGCTGTTACTGATTGTAGCAAGAATGCCTCCTTTCGCAGGAAAGAATACAGAAGCAAAATCGTTGGAGAAAATACATCCTTTATTAGTATCATCCCAAGAACAACTTACTGTAAAAAGAGCTTCAAAATCCGACTTAATTGGCAATCTATAACCTTGTGAATCAGCATTTTTGAATTGACTTTTACAATACAAAGCTGATAATTATTTTTGAACTGGCAAAATTTTGTGTGTTAAATTTTGGAGATTTCATCGGGAGAAAGTTGGGTGGCGGTAGCGATTTGATCTATGGAGAGCCCCATCAACTTGAGGTTACGAGCAATGGCAACGGATTTTTGCCTTTCTCCTTCCGCACGTCCTTCTGCTCGTCCCTCAGCACGCCCTTCGGCTCGTCCTTCTGCACGTCCTTCTGCACGTCCTTCAGCGCGTCCTTCGGCACGTTCGTTCGACATAGCATTTCTTTGCGTCATAACTTCAAGCAAATAATCTTCGT
>ERZ842401.6137-NODE-6137-length-12963-cov-5.138286_pt1 | contig 12963 bp, 9 predicted proteins | sample MGYA00521270_ERZ842401 | MGnify/ENA primary metagenome ERZ842401 (study PRJEB31892, sample SAMEA3878208) | bioreactor metagenome | biome: Moose rumen | place: Sweden | collected 2011-10 | study: EMG produced TPA metagenomics assembly of the PRJEB12797 data set... | reverse complement strand
CGTATTCACAGACTTATTTTGACTATCCTGTGAGATAGAAAAACATAGTAAGGAGTAATTTTTATGAAAACAACAAAACGCAATCTTGCAAAACTGGTCTTGCTCGCTTCCTTTGTGGCAATCTTCCTTGCTTCTTGCACGAAGGCACCTTCTTCAAAAGCCACGCTTTCGCTTTGGAACGATGACGCGCCCGCAAAAAAGGCACTCGTTGACTATGTGGAATCGGTCACAAACAAAAATTCCGCCGACTTTATCCCTGTTGAAAGGCGAATCGCCACTTTCGACCTTGACGGCACGCTTTTCTGCGAGACGAACCCCACTTATTTTGACTTCCAGCTTTTCATTCACCGCGTCCTTGACGACCCGAGCTATACGCCCACAGAAGAGCAGAAGGCTTTGGCAGACGACTTCCGCGCGACGGGAAATGTACCGCCGTTGGGTGCAGAATACGAGAAAATGCTTGCGAGTGCCTACGAGGGCTTTACGCTCAAAGAGTATGATTCTTATGTAAAAGACTTCATGCAGACTGCCCAGCCCGGCTACAAAAACTTAAAACGGGCGGATGCATTCTACAAGCCGATGGTCGAGGTCGTGAACTATCTCGTTCAGAACGGGTTCAGCGTGTATGTTTCAAGCGGCACGAACCGCCTCATCTTGCGTGCGTTGGTCTGCGATGCGCTTGGTCTCCCGCCCAAACAGGTAATCGGCTCTGACAATGTGCTTGTTGCAAACAATCAGAATGGAAAAGACGGCTTGGAATACACATTCAGCAAGGGCGACAAAGTTCTTCTTGGCGGCGTGAACATCATCAAAAATTTGCAGATGAACAAGGTTTCCACAATCGTAAAGGAAATCGGCTATCAGCCCGTTTTGGCATTCGGAAACAGCCTCACCGACGCGAGCATGGTAAACTACGCGATGTACGACAACGAATACAAGTCGCTCGGCTTTATGCTCTGCTGCGACGACCTTGACCGCGAGTACGGCAACCTCAAAAAAGCCGACAAAATGCGTTCAGATTGCGAGGCTAACGGCTGGATTGCAATCTCAATGAAGGACGACTGGAAGACTATTTATGGAGATTATGTTATAAAGATGTAAGGACTTTCTAATTTTTACGGAGATATAAAAAATGACTAAAAAAAGATTATCGCTTTCAACTAAGTTTTCTGCTGGCGTCGTGATTATCATTTTTATGGTAGTGGCGATTTCTTCTGTTACGACAAGTATCTTCTTCTCAAGGAACTGCCTTGAAAATTTCTATTCCAGTGCGCAGACGGCACTTTCTGAATTTTCAGATTCAATTTCCATGTTCTTTGCGGCAAAGGAAACGGAGCTTAATGTATTTTCTAAGACCGATGAGGTTAGGAATGCCGACGACACAATCCATTCTTTTGTGAATGAAACAGGAACGATTCAGATTCTTGGATATGCGAAAAGCCCTACGGAGGCTGCAATAAGAAAAGTATGCAAGAATTTTGCCGCAAGCGACAGCGATATTGCGGAAATATACATCGGAACAAAGTGGGGCGGCTATGCAACGAATTTTGACAGCTCGATGAGTGGCGGCTACGACCCACGAAAGCGTGGCTGGTACGAGACAGCAAGCAGGGGTAACGGAAAAGTTATGATTACCGATGCCTTTGCCTCAACTGTGGGAGCAACCGTAGTGGGAATCACAAAAAGCGTTTATGATGACACAGGCTCGTTCGTCGGCAATGCTTCAATTGAAGTTTCGCTGGACACTCTCAACACAATCCTTGAGGCGATGAACTTGGGCGAAGGCTCTTTCTTTATGATGGTTCAGAGCGATGGAACTGTCCTTGCCGACACAGGAATCAGAAAGAGCAACTTCAAGAATGTCTCTGAGCTTGAAATCCCAGAGCTTGCCTCCTTCTTCTCTCAAGGCAACCAGGATGGCTCGGTGACGGTTCCGAATGGCACTTACAGCACGTATTTTACAAAGAAAATAACGAACACAAAGACTGGCTATCAGATTCTTGCGTTCTGCCCAAAAGAAACGGTTTTTGAGGCGTTCTACAAAACGCTCGGCACGACTATTACAGTCTGTGTCATCTTTGCGCTTCTTGCGGCCTTGGGAACGGCAATCGCCACGCGAAAAGTCATCCGCCCTTTAAAGACAATCCAGGACAGCATCAGCGAGAACGCAAATCAGATTGCAGAGGGAAAAGCCGACCTTACCAAGCGAATCAGTGTTAAGTCAAGGAACGAAATTGGTGACGTGGCGGAAAGCTTCAATTTGTATTCAAAAACCTTGCAAGGCATTATAGGAAGTATGAAGCAGACGAAGGTAGCCCTTACCGAGGCGGGAACCACGCTCAACAATTCCACGGCCGAGGCGATGGCTGCAATCACGCAGATTAGCTCCAGCATCTCAAATTTGACGGGCGAGCTTGGCATGCAGACGGAAAGCGTTTCCCAGACGGCGGACAGCGTGAATAAAATCTTAAAAGGCATTGCTGCCCTTGAAAACCTTGTCGCCACTCAGGCAGAAAGCGCTCAGGGAGCTTCCACGGCGGTTGAGCAGATGATTGGTAACATCACGGAGGTTAACCGCTCCGTTGACAAGATGGCCGTTTCGTTCGGAGCGCTTGAAGCGGATGCCGAAAGCGGAGCAAAGACACAGAATGAGCTTCAGGAAAAAATCAGCGAGATAGAAAACCAGTCCAAGCTTTTGAGCGAGGCGAACGCCGTAATCGCTTCTATTGCGGCGCAGACGAACCTTCTTGCGATGAATGCGGCAATTGAGGCAGCCCACGCAGGCGAAGCAGGAAAAGGCTTTGCCGTCGTTGCAGACGAAATCAGAAAGCTTTCTGAAACTTCAACCACACAGTCAAAGACAATCGGCGAGCAGCTGAACAGCATTCAGAACACGATAGGCACGGTAGTAGAGGCAACCCAAAAAGGCGTTCAGGGCTATTCTCGTCTTGCGTCGGAAATCCACGAGACTGATTCCCTCGTGCAACAGATAAAGGCGGCAATGGCAGAACAGCAGGAAGGTTCCATTCAGATTACGACCGCGCTCCACAGCATGAACGACAGCACGAATGAAGTTCAGGGAGCATCAAAAGAAATGTCGCACGACAGCCGCCTGATTGTGGAAAAGATTGGAACGCTCCAGAACGAAACGAACAGCATGAAGCAGAGCATGAGCGAAATGAGCGCAAGCGCATCAAAAATCGATAGCATCGGCTCATCGCTTTCTGAAATTTCAAGCCTGATGGACAATTCAATCGATAAAATGGGAAGCCAGGTTGACCAATTCACGGTGTAGAAAAATCGGGCAATCGTTCATTAAAGATGATGACGATATGCATGGTCCCGCCGTACGGGAATAGTTCTAGCGGCAATCACAATCGGCAGATACAATCAGCGTGAAAGCGATTGCATCTGCCGAAATTTTTGCCGTTAAAGCGATTCCATCAGAATCTCAACCAAATCGTTTTCTGCAAGTGGCGCCCAGGCGTTTTCCAAGCCTTCGTTTACAGCGATGTGGTGTGCCATTTCCTTGATTCTGCTTTCGTCAATGCCAACCTCTTTTAGGTGCATTGGGATTCCGATTGACTCAAAGAATTTATAGGTTTCGTCGATTGCCTTTTTTGCAATCTCAAATTTGCCGAGCGATGGGTCAATTCCGAACACGTTGATGCCGTATTTTGCAAAGCGGTCAACGGTCTTTTCGTTCAGAATGTGCTTCATCCAGCGCGGAGTGATGATGGCAAGACCTTCGCCATGCGTGATGTCGTAGTATGCGCTCAGTGCATGCTCAATTCCGTGGCACGGCCAGCCGGACATGCTGTTTCCAAGGGCAAGAATGCCGTTGCAGCCGTAGGTACAGCACAGCATGAATTCGGCGCGGGCGCGGTAGTCGCTGGGGTTTGCAAGAATTGCGCGTGTGTTTGCCATAAGGCTTTTCAGCATGGACTCGCAGAAGCCGTCGTTTAAAAGCGTTGCGTCCGCTACAAAATATTGCTCAATCGTATGGTTCATTGCATCGGCACAGCCTGCGGCTGTCTGTTTTTTGGATACGCTGAATGTATATGTTGGGTCAAGGATTGAGCATATCGGGTACAAATGAGCGTCCATGTAGCCAATCTTGTCGTTCGTTTCTGTGCGCGAGATTACCGCGCCGCAGTCGTATTCGCTTCCTGTTGCGGCAAGGGTCAGAATATCTACGATTGGAAGGGCAGACTTTGCCTGAACCTTGTAGGTAATCAAATCCCACGGTTCGCCGTCATAGCATGCGCCCGCCGCAATCGCCTTTGAGCAGTCAAGAACGCTTCCGCCGCCAACAGAAAGAATCGCGTCAATCTTGTTCTGCTTGCAGAGCCGTACGCCTTCAAGCACGGACGGATTGTATTTTGGGTTAGGCTGAATGCCCGAAAGCTCAAAAACCTCAAAATCCTTAAGAAGCTCCTTTACCTTGTCGTAAAGTCCGAGTTTTTTGATTGAGCCGCCGCCATAGGTTAAAAGAATTTTTTTTCCAAGCGGAGCCATGACAGACGGAAGATTTTTTACCGCGCCTTCTCCAAAAATCAGGCGGGTAGGTGTCATATAGTCAAAATTCTGCATTTGTGTCTCCTTGTAATAGTTATTTTAGTCGTGAATTTTCATTCCGCAAACAAATTTTACAAAATTGGGGTCAAAATGATTTACAATCTCGCTGTGCCCAATGTCAAGCTCGGCAATTTTTGCCATGTCCTCGTCAGAAAGGCTGAAGTCCCAGATGGCTATGTTCTGCTCCATGCGTTCCTTGTGAGTTGATTTTGGAATGACGACAACTCCGCGCTGAACGTTCCAGCGCAAGATGACCTGCGCCGCGCTTTTTGAATATTTGTCGGCAATGTCCAAAAGAAGCGGATTCTTAAAAATGTCATGCTTTCCTTCGGCAAACGGGCCCCACGCTTCCGGCACTACGCCAAATTCCTTCATAGTCTCAAGCGCGTCCTTCTGCTGGAAGAACGGATGGCATTCCACCTGGTTCACCGCTGGAATCACTCTTGCATGAACGCACAGGTCTGCAAGCACATGCGGATACATGTTGCTTACGCCGATTGCCCGGATTTTTCCTGCCTCATACAGCTCTTCCATCGCGCGCCATGAGCCGTAATAGTCGCCCATTGGCTGATGGATGAGGTACAGGTCAAGATAGTTCAAGCCCAGTTTTTTGAGCGAGAGCGCGAATGCCGCCTTTGTAGCTTCGTAGCCCGCGTCCTGTACCCACAGCTTTGTGGTGATGAACAGTTCCTCGCGTTTTACCGTTCCATCGGCAATCTTTTTTGCAATCGCGCGGCCAACCGCCTCTTCGTTCATGTATGCTGCCGCCGTGTCAATCAGGCGATAGCCGGAATCAATTGCATCAAGCACCGCCTGCTCCGTTATCTGTCCGTCTGGTACCTGGAACACTCCAAAGCCTTCCTGCGGCATTTTTACTCCATTATTCAATGTTACAAAATCCATGATTCACCTCTTTTGTTCGTTTTCATGCTTATTCTAGCGGACTGAAGCTTCTGTTGTACAATAGAATTTTTGCAAGTCAGTATGCGTTTTGTGCAATCTGAATGCTGGCGAATCCTGAAATTCCGTTATATACTGTCCATATGATTGAGACCTACATAATTGAGCAGCTTGCGGCGCTGGCAAAGCTGGGAACGCTTTCCAAAGTGTCGGAGGCGCTGCACGTTTCTCAGCCGGCGCTGAGCCGAAGCATGCAGAAGCTGGAAGAGCAGCTTGGCGTAACGCTTTTTGACCGCACCAAGAACCGCATTGTTCTGAATGAGCTGGGCGAGCTTGCGGCACGCCATGCCGAGGTCGTGATGACCGCGCACAACGAGATGATTCGCGCCGTTCAGGAAGCCGACCGCCGGAGTCGTACGTTTACGTATGGTTCCATTGCGCCCGCCCCAATGTGGGAGCTTACGCCCATTCTTTCGCAGCTGTATATGGGAATGACGGTGAGCGCGGACTTGCAGGAAACGGACGAGGTGCTTATCCGCGGGCTTGACGAAGGAAACTATAATATCATTGTTCTGACGCATCCAATAGATGATAAATCATACACAAGCCATGAATTCTTGCACGAAAAGCTTTCTGTCATGCTTCCGGCTTCTCATGCGCTGGCTTCCCGTTCCTCGCTTTTTCTAAAGGATTTGGCGAATCAGAGCATTTTGATTCACAGCAAGATTGGCTTTTGGTATTCGTTGGTTAAGGAAAAAATTCCCGGCGCGAATTTTTTGGAGCAGAACGAACTTTCTACCCTGCGAGAAATAGTAAAAACCGCCGAGATTCCGTCGTTCATTACGGACGCCTCGCTTGTTGGGAATTCGATTCCTGCCAACAAGGTTGCTGTTCCGCTTGATGACCCGGAAACGGACGTTACCTTTTACTGCGTATGCACAAAAAAACGCGAGAAGGAATTTACGGCGCTTTTTTCTGCAATGAAGATGCGCTAAAAAAAAACAGCCGCGCCGTAAGCCGTTTTGCATTGCGCTTCTCTTCTATAATTATATCTTATAAACCGTTTGCGCTGAGCCAGCTTTTTACGCTTGCTTCTGCGCGGCCACATGCTGAACCGTTTATTGCAAGTCCTTTTGCAACGTCGGCGGTGGGGCAGAGCTTTTTTATGTCGCCTTCGCTGCGTCCCATGCCGCTTCCTTCGTGCGTGCAGAACGGAAGGATTTTCTTTTTGCTGAAGTCCGCACTTTCCAAAAAGGTGAACAGCGCCTGCGGCATTGTTCCCCACCAGCACGGATAGCCCAGAACAATTGTGTCGTATTCCGCAATGTTCAGAAGCGCGCCCTTAAGCTGCGGGCGTTCTCCTGCGCGTCCTTCTGCCTGTGCCACGTCGCAGCATTCCTTGTAATTCACCGGATAGTTTTTTACCGTCTCAATCTTGAACAAGGTGCCGCCTGTAGCCTTCTGTGCAAATTCTGCAACTACCTCTGTATTACCTTTTGTAATGTTTTTGATTGCGCCGCCAAAATAATTTTCGCCGGTGTGTGAAAAATATGCGATTAAAGTCTTTGCCATTGATTTCTCCTTGTGGTTCTGTGATTTCATTTTATTCTGTCAGAACTGATTTGTACAATAAAACTTTCGCATGGCAGTATGCAAAAAGTGAATGGTAAAAATGCATGTAGCAAGCTAGCTTGCGGTTTTGAAGGCGGCAACTTCTCCTTCGCGCTATTTTTTTTGAGCATCACATATAATGCATTTGCCCAGTATAAAACCGAATGTAAATTTTCCTTCCGACCGAATTCGTGCTATAATGAAGTATCCACAGCTTTATAAAAGGGGTAAAAGCTGACTTTTTACAGGAGAAGCCTTATGCCTACGCGCAAAAATGAAACATCAGGACTTAGACAGAACATTGCTTTTACCGCAATTGTTGGAGCAATCATCATATCAGCCACATTAGTTTTTACGACGATTTGGATAGGACGCGCAACTACAAGGGATACGAATCACGCGGTAAACGCCGTAAGCGGATTCTACCTTCAGGAGCTTACGGACCGGCGTGAGCAAGTCGTTTCCGCAACCCTCAATACGGCGTTCAAGCAGATTCACAATGCCGTGGAAATCATGGAAGCAAAGGATCTTATTGACGTAAAGACCCTGCGGAACTATCTTCTGAGGGTTAAGACCATATGCGACTGGGAGCTTTTTGCCCTTGTTGACCAGAACAACACTATTTACCGTTCCGCCATGACGGAGCACGAAGTAAGCAACTATCCGTTTTTGGACGCGGTGATTACCAAGCCGACCATATTTACGACGAATGTGGACACCTCAAATCCAAAGGTCTTTCTTGCAAGCCCTGTAGAGGGCATGAAATTTCAGGGAATTCCGCTGAAGCTCTGCTTCATGCAGCTTGACTTGCAGCAAATGCTCGCAGGAATCTCTCTTCAGTCCTTGAACAACAATACTACGTACTGCAATCTTTACTATAAAAACGGCTCTGCCTTGACCGACGTGGTTCTTGGCGGTCTAAGCAAGGAAGCGAATTTGCTTGACGCGCTTGACTCCGCGCAATTTGAAGCTAACCTGACGCTTGATGACGTAAAGCGCGATTTTGCTGAAGGCAGAAAAGGTCTCGTTACGTTCACGTACAACGGCATAAAGGAATCAATGTACTATATTCCGGTTACCAACACTGCCTGGATTCTTACGTACCTTATCCGGGAAGAAAAAATCAACGAGCAGTTCAGCTTTATTTCTACGCGGCTTTTGCGCTATAGCTTTTTTCAGGTTGTCATAACGATTGCAATCATGCTTGGAATGTTCGCCATTCTTTTAAAGCTTCGCGGGCATAATATTTCCATCGAAAAAGCCCGCGAGGTTGCGTTGGCACAGAACAAGGCAAAAAGCGACTTTCTTTCAAACATGAGCCACGACATCAGAACTCCGATGAACGCCATAATCGGCTTTACGAACCTTGCGCTTCAGACCAAGCCGGAGGAAACTGAAAAAATCACCGAATATCTGGGAAAGATTCAGGTGTCGTCAAACCATCTGCTTTCGCTCATAAATGACGTGCTTGAGATGAGCCGAATTGAAAGCGGAAAGATTGAGCTTGACGAGGAGTCGTGCAATTTGCCGGAAATTCTTCACGACCTGAACACAATCATCATTGCCCAGGTTGAAGCAAAGCAGCAGGAACTGCACATGGACGCGCTGAACGTAACGGACGAAAACATCATGTGTGACCGACTGCGGCTGAACCAGGTGCTTCTGAACCTTCTTTCCAACGCGGTAAAATATACGCCGAACGGCGGAAAAATCTGCATCCGAATTTCGGAATTTGAGGCAAAGGAAGACCGTGCCACCTACGAAATTCTTGTGAAGGACAACGGAATAGGCATGTCGCCGGAGTTTGCCGAGCACATTTTTGAGGCGTTCACGCGCGAAAAAACTTCCACCGTAAGCGGGATACAGGGAACCGGCCTTGGCATGGCGATTACCAAAAAAATCGTGGATTTGATGGGCGGAACGATTCAGGTGAGCACCGCGCCCGGCGAAGGAACGGAATTCATCGTGCGGGCGAGCTTTAAGTTTTCCCCGGAAAAAACGACGCAGAAGCAGCTTGTGGAGCTTACTAACATACGCGCCCTTGTGGTTGACGACGACTTTGACACCTGCGACAGCACGACAAAAATGCTTGCAACCATGGGCTTGCGCCCGGAATGGACGCTGAGCGGAAAGGAAGCCGTGCTGCGTGCGCGTCAGGCGCGCGAAATGGGAGACGGCTATGGCGTGTTCATCATAGACTGGCGGCTTAACGACCTGAACGGAATTGAGGTTACCCGCCGAATCCGCGAGCAGTTGGGCAACGAAACGCCGATTCTGCTTATGACCGCCTACGACTGGCCTTCCATTAAGGACGAGGCGACCGAAGCCGGCGTGAACGCGTACTGCGCAAAGCCACTTTTTATGAGCGAGCTGCACCGTTCCTTGGCGCGCGTTATTGGAAGCACCGCCGCAAATTCGGGCGAGGAGCAGGCTGGCAAGCAAAAAATCAGTTTTGAGGGCAAGCGGCTCCTCCTTGTTGACGATATTGACGTGAACCGCGAGATTGCCACCATGCTGCTTGAGATGCACGGCTTTGTGGTGGAGCAGGCGGCGGACGGCAAGCAGGCGGTCAACAAGGTTCAGGAGGCGGAGCCGGGCTTTTATGATGCCGTCCTCATGGATATTCAGATGCCGGTAATGAACGGCTACGAGGCTTCGCAGGCAATACGCGCCCTGCCTGACGCAAAAAAAGCGGCGGTTCCCATTGTTGCGATGACGGCGAACGCCTTTGACGAGGACAGAAAGCAGGCGCTCGACGCTGGCATGAACGCCCACATCGCAAAGCCGATTGACGAAACAAAGGTTATGGAAGTTCTGCAGGGCATACTTACGTAATATAAGCCGCTGTTCTGTTTCTGACGCGCGCATCTTTCTTCTGAGTATGCGCCAAACGCAAGCTGGCTTGCAAAACTTCTATTGTACAACGGTGCGCTGTTCGGGGTATCATAGAGCTAACGACAAAGGAACAAAAGGAGTTGTGTTATATGAAAGGAAATTCAATTTTTAAGACGGCGCTGACGTTGGCGCTGCTTGCCACATGCTCACTGAGCGGCGCTTTTGCAAAAGGAGCGGCAAAAACTGGTGAAGCTGCGGCTGCTGCCGAAAAATCAAAGGCGCTCGTGCTGTATTTTTCGCGTGCTGATGAAAACTATTCAGTCGGAACCATAACGGAAGGAAACACCGCCGTTCTTGCCAAGATGATTGCTCAAAAAACGGGCGCTGACATTTTTGAGATTGTTCCGCAGAACGCATATCCAAAGAATTACCGCGAATGCACCGACGTTGCAAAGGACGAGCAGCGAAAGAATGCCCGCCCCGCGTACGTTGGCAACATAGACACCGCCGGCTACGACACCGTGTACATAGGCTACCCAATCTGGTGGGGCGACCTTCCGATGGTTGTGTACACCTTCCTGGATTCCCACGACCTTAATGGTAAGACAATCGTTCCGTTCTGCACGCATGAAGGAAGCGGCGTAAGCGGTACGGACGCTAAGCTTATGCGCAAGTTTCCGAATGCCACTGTAAAAACCGCCCTTGCAGTTCGCGGCGCAACCGCCCAGAACAAGAGAACCGAAGCCGAAAAGCTGGTCAGCGACTGGCTTTTAAAGTAGGGGAGCGGAATAAGGCCGTAAGCCATGAAAAAGCGCCAGCCACCACTGCGAATGCTTGTTGACTTTCTAATGCTGCTTTTAAGCGTGACGCTTATGGGCGGAACGCTGCTGTTTACGGACGACCGCGTTCATCAAATTCTTGGAATGGTTCTGCTTGTACTGTGGGCGTGCCATGTGGTGCTGAACCGGCGCTGGTATGGCGCGGTTTTTAAAGGCACATATGCGCCGTACCGCGTCATGCAGACGGTGGTGAATCTGGGAATTTCAATATGCGCGTTGCTGCTTATGGCAAGCGGAATGGCCATGGCGTGGTTCATGCCTGCATTCCGTGGAATGGAGGTGGCACGTCTTGTGCATTTGGCAAGCTCGCACTGGTATTATTGCTTTATGTGCGCCCACATCGGGCTTCATGTGGAAAAGATGGCGCGAAAAATTGCCTTGCGCCGTGCAGGGTCTGAGCCGCAAGCTAAAGCCACTGCGCCTAGCCGTTTTGTCCGACCGCGCACCGTGCTTTTGTATGCTTTGCTTGCGCTTGTGTGCGCGTACGGCGTGCATGCGTTCGTTGTGCGCGGCATTCCTTTCTACCTTTTTTTGCGCCAGCAGTTCTTCTTTTTGGATTTGAACCGCGGCTATGCCCTGTTTGTGGCTGACTACGTTTCAATCCTTGTGCTTATAGCAACGGTATTTCACTTCCTGTCTTATTCTTTGTCCTTTTTGAAAAAAGCATGATACAATATTTTTATGATTCAGCGGACATTTGACATTTTTAACGAGGCGGAATTTTCCTGGATACTTTCTTCGCTTAAGGACGCGCGGCTTTATGGCAGTCAGGGGCGCGTTTTTATGCAGCTGTGTTTTTCACGCTTTACGTCTGTGGAAGCGCAAAAAATTCTTGACTATATCCATTCGGAGCTTCCGCACATACAGGTCGTTGGCATGTCGCTGTATGGCGACGCGCTTGTTCATCTGAATACGACAAAAATGCTTCGGGTGAATATTTCTGAATTCTCTGAATCCGAGGTGCGCATTTTTGAATACGATGCGCACGAGATGAACGAGGACGAAATTTGCTCCAAATTCAGGGCGCAGCTTGCCTCAATTTTGGACGCAAAGGGCGTTATGGTGCTGGCAAGCGGGCTGACGTTCAATATTTCCCGCTTTATGGAAAACGTTACGCAGGGCTACGAGGAAATTCCCTTCTTTGGCACGCAAGCAAACCTGAACACTGCCGACACGGAATTTCTCAAACCGTTCGTTGCCACCACACGACTTATTTCTGCGGGCATTGTTGTTACGGTGTTTTCTGGCGCAAACTTGTATTTTCATGTAAAAAGCGTGTTCGGGTGGAAGCCGATTGGAATGCCGCTTGCGGTTGAAACCTCTGAAGTTCCATGCGGAATAGGGGATACGCTGATAACCCGTATTGCCGGAAAGCCCGCCGCAGACATCTACCGCCAGTATCTTAACGTGCGCCCCGACCGCTATTTTATTTCCAACATCTGCGAATTCCCGCTCGCCTTGGAACGGAACGGTATGATTATGGCGCGTGTTCCATGCGGTGTTACCAAGAACGGCGAGCTGAACGCAATGGGCAACATCAAGAACGGCGAGACAGTGCGCTTTACCTACGGAAAGACCGACGAAATCTTGCGGCAAAGCTGGGAAGCCAGCGCGGAGATGGCGCAGTTCTATCCGCAGGGAATGTTTCTGTATGTGTGTGCGAACCGTGCGATCTTTATGAAGGACCGCGCCCACGAAGAAATCGAATACTTTGGAAAAATCGTTCCCGGCACGGTATATTGCCACGGCTTTTCTGAGCTGTTCCGCTACAAAGGGCAGGGCGGCGTTTTTAACAGCACGCTTATTGCCGTGGGCGTGCGCGAAGGCGAAGCTCACGTGGATTCGCCGGACATTTCGCGCCTTCCGCAAGGGCTTTTTAAAAGCCCTGAATGGAACGAGGCTCACACCACAGCAAAAGAAGCCAACACCGAGGCGGCAGAGAACTCATGCGATTCATTTTCCCCGGATTCCGTGGAGCGGCATTCCATGTTTGAGTCGCCGATTGGCGTTTCCATTCCGATTGCGGACAGGCTGGTTACGTTCCTTGAGGCCGTTACAGAGGAGCTTCGCAATGCGACCGTAGCGGCAAACGCGGCGAGCGACGCAAAATCCGCATTCTTAAGCAGCATGAGCCACGAAATCCGTTCGCCAATAAACGCGGTGCTTGGACTAGACGAGATGATTCTGCGCGAATCAACCG
>ERZ842401.6136-NODE-6136-length-12963-cov-5.516114_pt1 | contig 12963 bp, 12 predicted proteins | sample MGYA00521270_ERZ842401 | MGnify/ENA primary metagenome ERZ842401 (study PRJEB31892, sample SAMEA3878208) | bioreactor metagenome | biome: Moose rumen | place: Sweden | collected 2011-10 | study: EMG produced TPA metagenomics assembly of the PRJEB12797 data set... | reverse complement strand
AACGGGTTCTGCTCTCATTGCGGCTTTGAAAAAGGATTTATAGAACCCACCTTAACAGGGCGGTATGCACTGGACAATAATCATTTACGAGTTTCCTTTCAGACGGTTTTGCCGCATTTTGACGTGGTTTTAACATTTCATTAAAGATTATTTTTATATATTTGCAGCCAATTATAGAGCAATGTCGTCTTGAGGCAAGCGCCGCATGCGACCCAAGTAGAAAATTATAATTATTTATGAACTTATTACAGAGCAAGTTAGCGCGATATGATGAACCGCAGAAGGCAAAAGCTGCCGGAATCTATCCCTATTTCCGTGCCATCTCCAGCGAGCAGGACACCGAGGTCATCATGAATGGCAAGAAGGTGCTCATGTTCGGTTCCAACTGCTATTCAGGATTGGTCAACGATGAGCGCATCAAGCAGGCTGCCATCGAGGCCACTCAGAAGTATGGTACCGGCTGTGCCGGTTCGCCGTTCCTGAACGGTACGCTTGACCTCCACAAGGAGCTAGAGCGCAAGTTGGCCGAATATGAAGGCAAGGAGGATGCCATGATTTACAGCACAGGATTCGGCGTCAATCTGGGTGTGATATCCACACTCACGGGGCGTGAAGACTACATCCTGTGGGATGAGCAGGATCATGCCTCGATTATCGAGGGACGCAGGCTCTCGTTCTCCAACTCTCTCAAGTATAAACACAACGACATGGCATCGCTTGAGGCACAGCTCAAGAAGTGCGAGCCCGACCGTGTGAAGCTCATTGTTACCGACGGCGTCTTCTCGATGGAGGGCGACGTGTGCAAGCTCCCCGACATCGTTGACCTGGCGCACAAGTACAACGCCAGCATCATGGTTGACGAGGCACACGGCATCGGCGTCTTTGGCGACGGCGGACGTGGCGTGTGTGACCACTTCGGCCTGCGTGACGAGGTAGACCTCATCATGGGCACGTTCTCTAAGTCATTCGCTTCGCTGGGAGGCTTTATCGCTACCGACAAGATTATCACCAACTACCTGCGCCATCACTCGCGCAGCTATATCTTCACGGCAAGCATCACACCGGCATCCACGGCTGCCGCCATGAAGGCCATCGACATCCTCATTGCCGAGCCCGAGCGTCAGGAGCACCTCTGGGCGCTCACCCACGAAGCACTGCAAGGATTCCGTCAGATGGGCTTTGAGATCGGCCACACCGAGACCCCCATCATTCCACTCTTTATCCGTGACAACAACAAGACCTTTGCCATCACGCGCGATCTGTTGAATGAGGGCATCTTCGTCAACCCCGTCGTTTCGCCAGCAGTGGCCCCCAACGACACCCTCATCCGATTCAGCCTCATGGCAACCCATACCCACGAACAGGTTGCCTTTGCCCTGGAGAAGATTCAGAAGGTCTTCCGCTCCTACGGGCTGGTTCCCTGATTTGATCCTTTTTTAAGATGATATCATAACGTGAAGTGGTGCATCCCATGGGACATCACTTCACGCTTTTTTAAGACCCATCCATGACACATGAAGTCCAAACAACCCTTTTTTAAGAACTTCTTGGAAAAAAAAATTCAAAAAACAGTTGTGTGATAAAAATGTTTAGTAATTTCGCATCATCAAAAAAACGATTGAATAACGCTGAACTATGATTTACAAGTTTGTCATTGTCTCTGACGAGGCCGAGAATTTTAAATTACAGATTGCCATCGACTCGACGGCTTCATTCATGCAGTTGCGCAACATCATCCTTGAGTCCGCAGGATTCGGTAAGGATCAGATGGATTCTTTCTACATCTGTGATGACGAGTGGAACAAGGAGCGTGAGGTGACCTGTATGGACATGGGGAGCGACAGCGATGAGGACATCTGGATCATGGACGACACACAGCTCGATGAACTCGTCGAGGACGAGGGACAAAGGCTGAAGTTCGTCTTTGATTACATGACCGAACGTTTCTTCAAAGTGAAGCTCAAAGAGGTCATTCCCGGCAAGACGCTGCATGATCCCCTGTGCGAGAGGAAAATCGGTACCCCGCCTGCCGAGAGTGTCGACATCACCGACTTCATCACCATTCCCAAGATTCCCGATGCCAACAACATCGAGGCCATCGACCGCAGCGAGTTCTATGGCGACGAGGAGTACAACGAGGACGAGATATCCGACTTCGACGAGATGGAAGGCCTCGACAACGACAACTACAAGTTCTAAAAGTACCTAATCAACTCAAGGGAGCAAGTAGTGGCAAAAATTTTCCAAGAATCTTGCCCCCCTCGATAAAAAACACTATTTTTGTCGCCGTAAAACAAACAATGAATAATTTAATAAGGACATGAAGAAATTGGTTTTAGCATTCGGCGCAATGTTTGCCATGTCTTTGATCTCCTGCACTGGAGAGAATCAGAGTGAGCAAGCAGGTCCTGAGCAAACCGACACCATCACTCTGGTTGACGAGCCCCAACAAGTGACGGGGGTGGCCATCGACGGAGCCATGAACAGTGTCTACCTAAAGGTCGGCGACGACACCGTCGAGTTCAGCTATCCTGACCTGGACAGCGACCACAGAGCATCGTGGGAGATTGACGACACGCTCACAGTGCATTACTATGTCACCGAGAATGGCGACAGCGTCATCGAGGTCATCAACGACACCGACGCTTGACAAGTCACACTTGCCTTATTAGAGGGCAAGCATCAAACAATAAGGGAATGCGGTAGTAGCTCAGTTGGTAGAGCATCAGCTTCCCAAGCTGAGGGCCGCGGGTTCGAGTCCCGTCTACCGCTCAAATGGGTTTAAAACGCTAAAAATTAGGCTGGAAAGGCCTGATGATTGGCGTTTTCTTTTGTGTATAGCCTCAATTCTCCTTATTGCTTTTAATATAGTTTTTGATTGCAGTGCCCGAATGTGGCACAGGCTTGTTCTACTTTTGCAGTGTGAAACTAAAACAGAGGAGGATTGACTATGAACAAGAACATCACCAGAATCGTGAATTGGGGCGACAACATCTGTGCCTCGCTCGAGTGCAATGGCCGCCGCTTGGCAAGTGTGAACGGGACAAGTTTCTCAAGCCTTGATGCTGTAAAAAGGGCTTTGTTAGACCTGGCAGGTCACTATACCGGAATGGCGGTGATCACTGTGCGCAATTGCACTCAGGGTTGGCGTGACGTGACTGCGCTGGCAACCATGCGCCGTCCCGTCCCGATGACGCAAACACGCGTGGTTGTAGCACCTCATGCAGGCTCGCAGTATCTTATTCCATGGGCTTCATGAAAAATAATTGTAATTGATTCTGCCATATGATTGGCGAAATGTTTGTAAATTTGTAATCTCTAAACATTATATTATTATGAAAGGAATCATTGGAGCCATTGCCGGCGATGTGATTGGGTCGGCATATGAGTTTAACCCGACGCGTGACTATGATTTTGAATTGTTCACGCCTGAGAGCACTTTTACCGACGACACTGTGCTCACCATGGCCAATGCCTTGTGGTTGCTTGAAGATGTGACACACTCTCCTGAGCGTTTGACCGAAATCATGCTCGACATGTGCCGCAAGTATCCTGGCCGTGGCTATGGCGGCCGTTTTGCCCGATGGATTGTTGATGCAAATCCGCAGCCTTACAACTCCTTTGGCAACGGGTCGGCGATGCGTGTGAGCCCAGTGGGGTTTTATGCGACGACGCTCGAGGAGGCACTGGTGTTGGCACAGGTGTCGGCCGAGGTAACTCACAATCATCCCGAGGGCATCAAGGGCGCACAGGCCACGGCTGCTGCCATTTTCCTGGCGCGCCAGGGACGGGGCAAGCAGGAGATTCGCGACTATGTGGTGAAAACGTTCGGCTATGACCTCTCGCACACGCTCGCTGAGATAAGGCCGACGTTCACGTTTGACGAGACGTGTCAGCGCACGGTGCCTGAGGCCATCACCTGCTTCCTTGAGGGCAAAGACTTTGAAGACACCGTCAGGCTGGCGGTTTCGTTGGCTGGCGATGCCGACACGCTTGCGGCTATCGCTGGGCCCATTGCCTCGGCGACTCAGGATGTCCCCAACGATATCACACAACAGGTGGTTACCCGCCTGACAGAGGAATTCTGCACACTGCTGCTGCGCTTTAACGAGGTGGCGGCTAAACGAGATAAGGAAGCGAGCCTATGATGGACATGAATAATGGCATCCTCAAGGTGGCCAAAAGCCTTGCTGCCAAGAAATACCGGGACGAGGAAGGCCTGTTTGTGGCCGAGGGTACAAAATGTGTGCGTGACACGTGGCAACATTTCAACTGCAGATGGCTGATTGCCAAGCGGTCGTGGTATGACCAGTGTGGCACAGCCGAGCACTATGACAAAATTGTGTTTGCCAACGGGCAACAGATGGCTCGCATCTCGCAATTTGACACTCCCAGCGATGTCATTGCGGTCTATGAGAAGCCTCAGGATGTCATTGATAATGCGCAGGTTGGCAAGAGTCTGAATATTGTGCTTGACAATATTCAGGACCCTGGCAATCTGGGCACGATCATTCGTCTTGCCGATTGGTTCGGTGTGCGTGACATCTTTGCCAGCAAAACTACGGTCGATGTCTATAACCACAAGGTGGTGCAGGCGACCATGGGTGCAATCGCGCGTGTCAAGGTGCACTATGGTGACCTGGAGCAAGTGTTTACCGAGTATCCCGACCTGCCGGTCTATGGTACATTCCTTGACGGCAAGTCTATCTATAACAGCGAGTTGGGAAAGGTGGGCTTTGTCATCTTTGGCAACGAGGGTCAGGGCATCAGCGCCAAGGTCGCAAATCATGTGGACCAACGATTGCTGATCCCCAAGGCTAAGACTGCGGGCAGCGAGTCGCTCAATGTGGGTGTTGCCGCTGCCATCACCATCAGTGAGTTCTTTAGAAGGTAACGGGAATATGGCAAAGCAGCAAGTTAAGACCACATTCTTCTGCAAGAATTGCGGCAACGAGTCACCCAAGTGGCTTGGCAAGTGCCCTGCCTGCGGAGAGTGGAACACCTATATCGAGGAGCCTAAAGCGCCCAAGTCGGCACCTGTGCGATATGGTGGAGCAGGGGAGGGCAGCCGCAAAGCTGTCGAGCCCGTCAAGATCTCTGAGATACGTGCAGAGGACCAGCCACGCATCAACCTGCCCAGTGGTGAGCTGAACCGTGTGTTGGGTGGTGGGCTTGTGCCTGGCAGCATTGTGCTGCTGGGTGGAGAACCGGGTATCGGCAAGTCTACGCTCGTGCTGCAGAACGTACTGCGCATCCGCTCCCGTCGGGTGCTATATGTCTCGGGCGAGGAGAGTCCCCAGCAGTTGCGCATGAGGGCCGATCGCATCGCTGGCGGTAGGATGGATTGTGAGTGCTACCTGCTGTGCGAGACATCGCTTGACAACATTTTCAATAGCATCAGGACATTCCAGCCGGGCTTGATTATCGTGGATTCCATCCAGACCATTGCTAATGACCAGTTAGAGAGTGCGCCAGGCAGCGTGACACAAGTGCGCGAGTGTGCCGCCGCATTCCAGCGTTATGCCAAGGAGACATATACTCCCGTTATCCTCATCGGGCACATCAACAAGGAGGGCAGCATTGCGGGTCCAAAGGTCCTGGAGCACATTGTCGATGCTGTCATCCAGTTTGAGGGCGACCGCAATTACCTGTACCGCATCCTGCGCCCAATCAAGAACCGCTTTGGCAACACAAGCGAGATCGGCATCTATGAGATGAAGGAGGACGGCCTGCGCGAGGTCACCAATCCCAGTGAACTACTCTTGAGTGACCGTGACAGGGACCTGTCTGGGACTGCGATTGGTGTCACGATTGACGGCATGCGGCCTTTTCTCATCGAGGTGCAAGCCCTTGTGAGCACGGCTGCCTATGGAACTGCGCAACGATCGGTCACAGGGTTTGACCAGCGTCGCATGAACATGCTGCTGGCCGTGCTCGAGAAGCGCTTAGGGTTCAAGTTGGCCCAGAAGGACGTGTTCCTCAACATCGTGGGCGGCATTAAGGTCAGCGATCCAGCATTAGACCTGGCTGTCATCAGTGCCATCCTGTCATCCAATGTCGATATGGCAATCAACACTGCAGTGTGTTTTGCTGGCGAGGTGGGACTGTCGGGCGAGATACGCCAAGTCACCCGGTGTGAGCAACGAGTGGTCGAGGCACAGAAACTGGGGTTTGAAACGATCATCATTCCCAAGAACAACCTCAAGGGAGTCAAGCGCGATGCCTGGACCATCAAGGTCGTTGAGGTAGCTCGTGTCGAGGATGCCTTCCGCTACCTGTTTGGGTGATTGTTGCGTTTTTTCGCGGCAAAAATGCATCATCAATAAATTAATTACTATATTTGCATCATCAAAATGACAGTATACATCTAATAATTCATAATTTTTTTTAAGAACAATGAAGAAGACTTTGTGTTTATTATTGAGTGCAATGCTGATGCTCGGCATTTCGGGCTGTGGTTCAATGAACAATGCCGCTAAGGGTGGTCTCATCGGAGGTGGCGGCGGTGCTGCCCTCGGTGCTGGCATCGGTGCCCTCATCGGCAAGGGCAAGGGTGCTGCTATCGGCGGTGCTATCGGTGCTGTTGCTGGTGGCGTTGCAGGAACTCTCATCGGCAAGAAGATGGACAAGCAGGCCCGCGAGCTCGCTCAGATCGCTGGTGCTCAGGTTGACACCTGCACCGACGTCAATGGTTTTGAGGGCATCAAGGTGACCTTTGACAACGGCATCCTGTTTGGATTCAACAGCTCGACTCTGGGCAGCGAGGCCAAGGCATCTCTCGACAAGTTTGCCGCTTCCTTGATCAACAACCCCCAGACTGATGTCCAGATCTACGGTCACACCGACAATGTGGGTACCCGCGCTGCTAACGAGAAGGTTTCTAACGCACGTGCTACTGAGGTGAAGAACTACCTGACCAATGCTGGTGTGCCCAAGGCACGCATGAGCAGCCAGGGTCTGGCATTTGACTATCCCGTTGCCAGCAATGACACCGAGGCCGGCCGCGCTCAGAACCGCCGCGTCGAGATCTACATCACCGCTAACGAGGACATGATCAAGGCCGCACAAGACGGCACACTCGAGTAAAGACAAGCAGACCTCTGTTTTTTGGTAGGATTTCAATGAGGGCATTTCCTTTACGGGAGTGCCCTCATTATCTACAAGTGGTTTATTTAGAGAGACTTTTGTTGATGCTTTGTTGACGTTTTGGAAAACTTTTCTCTTCGATTGATTTGTTAACACACTGAAAATCAAGTAAATAAAAAATTTTTTGAAAAACTTTAGAAAAGTTCAAATATATTTTGTTATTCTAAAATATCGTATTAACTTTGCGAGGATTTTGCCGCGAATGGCAATTTCCTCACATTTTACCTTAAAAACCAACAAAATAAGATATTGATAGCAATGGAAGCAAAAACCTACACTTATCAACAGGCCTATGAGGCCTCGTTGAAATACTTTGACGGCGATGAACTTGCCGCCAGGGTTTGGGCCACCAAGTATGCCCTGAAGGATTCTTTCGGCAATCTGTTTGAGCTCACGCCTGATGACATGCATTGGCGCATCGCCCGTGAGATTGCCCGTATCGAGAACAAGTATCCTAATCCCATGAGTGCAGAACGCCTGTTTGAACTGATGAGCCACTTCCGCTACATCGTTCCGCAGGGCAGCCCCATGGCTGGTATTGGTAATAATTTTCAGGTTGGCTCACTGAGCAACTGCTTTGTTGTCGGGCTTGATGGTGAGCCCGACAGCTATGGCGGCATCCTCAAGATCGACGAGGAGCAAGTTCAGCTCATGAAACGCCGTGGCGGCGTGGGCCATGACCTTTCTCACATCCGCCCCAAGGGGTCACCTGTCAAGAACAGCGCTTTGACGTCAACCGGCCTGGTCCCCTTCATGGTGCGTTACAGCAACAGCACCCGTGAGGTGGCGCAGGACGGCCGTCGTGGTGCGTTGATGCTCACCGTGAGTATCAAGCACCCCGATGCCGAGTCGTTTATCGACGCCAAGATGGAGGAGGGCAAGGTGACTGGTGCCAACGTGTCGGTGCGCATCGACGATGCCTTCATGCAGGCTGCTGTTGAGGGCAAGCCTTATCATCAGCAGTATCCCGTGGAGAGCGATAAGCCGTTATATGAGAAGGAAACCGACGCAGCTCGCCTGTGGGCCAAGATTGTACACAATGCATGGCGCAGCGCCGAGCCCGGCATCCTCTTTTGGGACACGATCACCCGTGAGTCGGTACCCGACTGCTATGCCGACCTGGGCTTCAAGACCATCTCTACCAACCCCTGTGGCGAGATTCCCTTGTGCCCATACGACAGTTGCCGACTCATTGCCATCAACCTCTACAGTTATGTGAAGAACCCGTTCACGCCGCAAGCTACATTTGACTATGAACTGTTTGCCGACCATGTGGCTTGTGCTCAACGCATGATGGACGACATCATTGACCTGGAGATGGAGAAGATTGAAAAGATTCTTGACAAAATCAAGTCAGATCCTGAGACTCAAGAGGTTAAAACAACAGAGTTAAACCTCTGGAACAAGATCCGCACCAAGACACTCAAGGGCCGTCGAACTGGCGTGGGTACTACAGGCGAGGGTGACATGATCGCAGCCATGGGGTTGCGTTATGGTACCCCCGAGGCTACTGAATTCTCGGTAAGCGTGCACCGTGCTCTGGCACTGGCAGCCTACGGCTCCTCGGTGCAGATGGCCAAAGAGCGAGGCGCGTTTGAAATCTATGATGCCAAGCGCGAGGAAAACAATCCCTACATCAACCGCCTGCGCGAAGCAAGCCCTGAGCTGTATGAGGAAATGGTGAAATATGGTCGCCGCAACATCGCCTGCTTGACCATTGCCCCCACCGGGACCACCAGCCTGTTGACACAGACCACTTCGGGAATCGAGCCGGTGTTCATGCCTGTGTACAAGCGCCGCCGCAAGGTCAACCCCAGCGACAAGGATGTCCATGTCGACCTGGTTGATGAGAATGGCGACTCGTTTGAGGAATTCATCGTCTACCACCACAAGCTGGTGACCTGGATGAACATCAACAACATCCCCGTTCGACGTGATTACACCCAGGAGGAGCTCAATGCCATTGTCGAGAAGTCACCTTATTATAAAGCCACCGCCAACGATGTTGACTGGGTGAACAAGGTGAGGATGCAGGGCGAGGTACAGAAGTGGGTGGACCACAGCATCAGCGTCACCATCAACCTGCCTAACGACATCAGCGAGGAGATGGTCGGCAAACTCTATGTCGAAGCTTGGCGCAGCGGCTGCAAGGGCTGCACCGTCTATCGTGACGGCTCACGCACCGGTGTGCTCGTGGCCCTGAGCGACAACGACAAGAAGAAGGAGGAAGAGAAGGAGAAAGCTGCTCATGAGGAGAATGCCTCCCGCTACATGGCCGAGGAAGAGCACATCCTCAAGCGTCCTGTCGAGCTTGAAGCCGATGTGGTTCGTTTCCAGAACAAGAAGGAGAAATGGATTGCCTTTATCGGTTTGATTGATGGTCGCCCCTACGAGATCTTCACCGGTATTGCCGATGATGACGAGGGCATCTTCTGCCCCAAGTCGGTTACCAAGGGAAAGATCATCAAGGCTGTGGGTGAGGATGGCGTGAAGCGTTATGACTTCCAGTTCATCAACAAGCGTGGGTTCAAGACCACCATCGAGGGATTGAGCGAGAAATTTAATCCCGAGTTCTGGAATTATGCCAAGTTGATTTCGGGCGTTTTGCGTTATGGTATGCCCATCCCGCAGGTGCTTAAACTGGTGAGCAGTCTGGAACTCGACAGCCAGTCCATCAACACGTGGAAGATGGGCGTTGAGCGTGCCCTCAAGCGTTACATCAACAACGGTGAGGCCGCTGCCGAGCGCTGCCCCAATTGTGGCCAGAACACCCTGGTTTACCAGGAGGGGTGCCTGATTTGCACCAATTGCGGCACCTCGCGTTGCGGTTGATGCAAATGATGGCTAATGCGCTCTGCATCAGTCGTTGATGTAATCGTTTTCAACCAGCACAAAGCATTTTAGTTGGCCAAAAATTTGGTCAATTAAAATGCTTTTTCTACCTTTGCAGTACAAACCAATTACTAACAACTTATGCTAAGACGATTTTTTTTAGCGCTTGCTGTTGTAATTGTTGTGTCTGCCACAGGGCAGGATTATAAACTGCATGCCACCAAGTATCACCCTGGACAGGGCGGTGCTGGTTGGGTAACAGCAAGCGGGGATCGAATCAACTATGATAAGTTGAAGAACTATCAGATTCGATGGGTCGCCCTCTCGCCCGACATGTTCAGGCAACATGGGTTCAAAATGGGTGACGTGATTATTGTGGAGAGTGAGTCCACTCCGGCCATCAATGGCGAGTGGGTGGTGAAGGACAAGATGTCCAACCGGTTGCGCAAGCGCATCGATTTTCTCACTCCGCGTGGTGACAAGTACAACTTCCGCAACGGTGCGGTCACCATCCGCAAGAAGAATGATTAGGAACTGAAAGAGCCCTGCTCCATGTAAGGCTCTCAAGAAATGATCAAGACGGGACAGATGACCTCTGCCTCGTCTTAATCGATTATCTATCGTGTGCCGCTTCCATGCCCAATCCGGTCAATCGACAATGGGGAAAGCAGCCTTGTGCTTGTTCAGTGCCTTGAGTGCCTCCAGCACGGTGGCATCGTTGCGGTTCAGGATGGGGTAGAATGCTTGGCTGCCAAAGATGTCCCTGGCTATCAATGCCTTCAGGTTAGTGATAATCACGTCGTGAGACAGATTAATATAGTACCACCGTGGGGGCACACCGTTGCGTGCTGCATAGTCGGCAAAGTCCTTTATCAGTGTTTCGTCGCTGGGTGCCATGCGCAGGAACTGCATGTAGTCATTCATCTTTTTCAAGGCCGTGCGGTTGCTGTTGCAGTAGTCAAAGGCATATCGCTGCAGCAACCCGGCATTAGCCACGTCTACATAGTAACTGGTGATACCACTGGTGTCGCGTGCCACAAAGATGTCTGGGACAATGCCACCGCCGCCGTACACCGTGCGGCCATGCAGCGTTGTGAACACCTGGCTCTTGTCGATCTTCATGCTGTCACGGCTATAAATCTCGCCGTGCATGTAACGGTCAAGCAGCTCTTTCTCGTAGCCCTGGGTGCCACTCTGCTTGTAATCCTTCTGAATACAGCGGCCACTGGGGGTGTAGTAGCGGGCAGTCGTCAGCCTGATGGCACTGCTGTCAGGCAAGACAAATTCCTTTTGCACCAAACCCTTGCCAAAGGAACGGCAACCCACAATCAGTCCGCGGTCATTGTCCTGTAAGGCTCCGGCGAAGATCTCGCTGGCGCTGGCGCTAAACTCATCTATCAGTACAGCCACCTCGGCATCCTGGAACGACCCGTTGCCGTCGCTCCACACCTCGCTGTCGTCACGCTTGTAGCGGCCCTTGGTGAACACGATAGGCTGGTTGGCAGGCAGGAACTCGTTGACCATGAGCACGGCCATCTCCATGAAGCCGCCACCGTTGCCGCGCAGGTCGATCACATAGCGCTTGGCTCCCTCGTTGTCCAGGTTGGCCATTGCGGTGATGAATTCGTCGTAGGTGTGTCGCCCGAACTGGTTCACCTTGATGTATCCAGTGTTCTTGTCGAGCATGTAGGCTGCATCCACCGTGTTCACGGGGATATCGCCGCGAGTGACGGTGAATGTGAGTATTTTGTCGGTGTTTTGCCGCTGGATGCCCAGTTTCACCTTGCTTCCCTTGGCGCCTCGCAGGCGTTTCATCACGGCGCCGTTGGTCATCTTCTCGCCAGTGGCGACCGAGTCATCAATGGTCACGATGCGGTCGCCGGCCAGGATGCCCACCTTCTCACTGGGTCCGCCAGGAATCACCTCGACCACACCGATTGTGTCACCGGTCATCACAAACGAGATGCCGATGCCGCTGAACGAGCCGTTCAGGTCCTCGGTGGCCGCCTTCAACTCCTCGGCGCTGAAGTAGCTTGTGTGTGGGTCCAGATTTCCCAGGATCTCGGGAATGCTCATCTCGATAAGGTCCTTGAGGTTGGTAGTGTCCACATAGTCCTGTGCGATGAGGTTGAGGATGGCATTGAGCTTGCGGTCGTTGTCGGCCACAGGCTTGTTGCTGGTGAAACGGCTGCCGAGCAGGATACCCACCACCAGAGCCACAGCAATGGCGAGGGGAATCCAGATGGGCTGACGTGTGGACTTGGGTTGTGTCATGATGATTTCAATGAAGTGTGTTTGTGTGTGACGTGCAGGTTATTGCTGCTGGGAGACGAATTGTTCCACCTCGTGGTAATGGGTGTCGCTGTTGTCGGTGGTGATGGTCACGGGATAGTATTGCCCGCCGCGCTGCCACAGGTGGATGACCTCGATGCCGGCGCGGCACAGCAGGTCCACGCCATCGTGCATGCGGTAATACTCACCGAACACCACGCGGCAGATGCCGGCCTGGATGATGAGTTTGCTGCACTCCATGCAGGGCGAGGTGGTGATATAGAGTGTCGCCCCGTCGCTGCTGTTGTTGCTGCGGGCCACCTTGGTGATGGCATTGGCCTCGGCATGCAGTACATAGGGCTTGGAACGGTCGGCATTTTCCTCCTCACACTCGTTCTCAAAGCCTGACGGCGTGCCGTTGTAGCCGTCGCTGATAATCATCTTGTCCTTCACCAGCAGTGCCCCCACCTGGCGGCGGCGGCAGTAGGAATTCTCGGCCCAAATCTGCGTCATGCGCAGGTATCGTGAGTCGAGCAGCAGTTGTTTTTTTTCGCGGGCGTCCATTTATTCCAAATTTAATCTGCAAAGATAATGCTTTTTTTACCCGTTAACGATGTTTTGCCTTTTTTTCTTTGTCAATCATGTTTTTTTTCTTGTTAATCCTAAATTCCGCAGCACTTTAGTTTAACTATCTTTATAAGTTCCTGAGCAACA
>ERZ842401.6135-NODE-6135-length-12963-cov-5.544701_pt1 | contig 12963 bp, 8 predicted proteins | sample MGYA00521270_ERZ842401 | MGnify/ENA primary metagenome ERZ842401 (study PRJEB31892, sample SAMEA3878208) | bioreactor metagenome | biome: Moose rumen | place: Sweden | collected 2011-10 | study: EMG produced TPA metagenomics assembly of the PRJEB12797 data set... | reverse complement strand
AAGCAAAAATAATATACATCTCCAAAAAGTTATGAAAATATTTGCTTCGTCAAAGAAAAGAACCGCATAATAGCATAAAACAAAGTGATTTAAAACCGACACGACGGCATTTATAAGGAAAATAAACGCACTGTCTTTTGCGGGCATGTTTGTAAAATATTGAATAATTTTATCGGAATCGGAAAATGCCGCAATATTTTTAAATACAGATACGAAATGAGGCATTCCGAATTTCAGTACGAAAAAATGTCCGACTAAGGCTAAAGTAATGAAATATAAACAAGAAAGAATTACCGAAGAAAACAGAATTTTAAAGAAACCGAAGCCGACTCCTTCAAAAAATTTTTTAATAACTCCGGCAAATTCTAGCATAAAATTTTAATTTATCCTTTATCGAATGCCTGCCTGTACATGAGAGCTTCTGCGATATGATTTTTATTAATATCTTCTTCGCCAGCTAAATCCGCAATAGTTCTCGAAACTTTTAAAATTCTGCTTAAACCTCGTCCAGATAATTTTAATCTCCCGGCCATGAGCGATAAATAATTTTTTGATTCGTCGTTCAATTTTAAACATTTCTGCACTAATTTTTCCGGCAGTTCTGCGTTACAAACGAGGCCGTATTCTTTCCAGCGTTCCTGCTGAATTTTTCGGGCTTTTATTACTCGTTCTCTGATTATTGCGCTGGGTTCTGAACTTCCTGAAAACGATAATAATTCTTCCGGCGTTAATCTCGGCACTGAGATTTGTAAATCTATTCTGTCCATTATCGGGCCGGATAATTTTCGTTTATAGCGTTCTAATTCGTAAGCTGAACAGGTGCATTTTACAACGGGATCACCGGCAAAACCGCAGGCGCATGGATTGGCAGCTAAAACTAATAATACTCGTGAAGGATATATAACGCTTCCATTAGCTCGGCTGACTGTTATAAATCCGTCTTCGATTGGAGCGCGTAAACTTTCGGTTAAATCTCTGCGAAATTCTGTATACTCATCTAAAAATAAAACTCCCCGATGCGCTAAAGAAACTTCGCCGGGTCTCAATGAGTTTCCTCCTCCGCAAACTGAAACAGTGCTCGCGCTAAAATGTACCGTTCTAAATGGCCGGGTTCGTCCTGATTCAATTTTCATTCCGAGAGTGCTGCGAATTAAAAGCGTTTCAACAAGTTCTTCATCGGTCAACGGAGGTAAAATTCCCCTTAAGGCTTTTGCAATTAAAGTTTTTCCGCTTCCAGGTGAACCGACTAATAATAAATTATGATGACCGGCAGCAGCAATTTCGGCGGCACGTTTGGCGATTGTTTGTCCTTTTATGTCGGCGAAATCAGTTTCAATTTCTTCGGGCAGTTCCGGAATAAAAGCAGGTGGAACGGGGTCGGCAGGTTCTTGACCAGTTAGAGCTAAAACTAATTCTCCGAGAGTATCCGCGCAATATGCTTCAACGCCTTGAACGAGAGCGACTTCTCCAGAATTTTCACGAGGCACGAATAAAGGCAACCCTAATTTACGGGCTAAAAAAGCCGCTGGGACTGCACCCCTAACACTTCGTAATCTTCCGTCTAAAGCTAATTCCCCCATGCATAAAGCTCTAGGAAAATTTTTTAAAGCACCAGCCGCGACCATCATTCCGAGAGCGATCGGCAAATCCAATAACGCGCCCTCTTTTGGTATATCTGCAGGAGCTAAATTAACGGATATGCGTCCTTTTAAAGTCAAGCCCAGTGATCTTAATGCGGCTCTTACGCGTTCTTTTGATTCACGTACGGCAACATCAGGCATTCCGACTATTGAGATGGCAAATAATCCCCCAGTAATTTCGACTTCTACTTCAACGGGAAGGGCTTCCATTCCTCGCAGTGTTATGCCTAAAATTCCGTTACCGTTCATGAAAATTATTACAGCTCCCAAATAAATTTATTTAAATAATACTACAAATTTAAATTATTTATTATTCTTCCAGTCCTTTATATTTTTTAATCTGCGTTTATAATTTATTTCGTTACCTTGTTCTGTTGGCTTATAATATTCGCGATCCTTTAAATTATCCGGCAGGCATTGCATATTTGTAATTTTATTTTCGTAATCATGTGCATATTTATAATTTTCTCCGTAACCTAAATTTTTCATTAATTTCGTCGGCGCATTTCTAATATTTAACGGTACAGGCTCATTTAAATTTTTCAGAGCGTCATTTTTTGCTTCGTTATATGCAACGTAAAGCGCGTTAGATTTTGGAGCGATCGAAAAATGTATTACTGCTTGAGTTAAATTCACTGAACATTCAGGCATACCGATATAATGACAAGCATCATAAACATTAATTGCCATTTCAAGCGCACGAGGTTCAGCCAGGCCAATATCTTCACTCGCAAATCTTATTAAACGACGAGCAATATATAAAGGATCTTCACCGCTCTCCAACATTCTGGCAAGCCAATACACTGCAGCATCAGGATCAGAATTTCTCATCGATTTGTGCAGAGCCGAAATTAAATTAAAATGTTCTTCGCCGTTTTTGTCGTATAAAATTAATTTTCGTGATGTGCATTGCTCGAATATTTCACGGGTTATAATTTTTTCACCTGATAACATCATCATTTCAAAAGTTGAAAGCGCGCTCCTTGCATCTCCGTCCGAAAAGTTCGCAATTAAATTTAATATATCATCCGAAATTTGAACATATTCATAAAATTTTTTTGCACGAGTTAATAATTTAAAAATATCGTTCGGGGTTAACGGCTTTAATACAAAAACTTTACAGCGCGACAACAACGCCCCATTGATTTCAAATGAAGGATTTTCTGTTGTAGCTCCAATTAAAATTATTGTTCCGCGTTCGACAAAAGGTAAAAAATAATCCTGCTGCGATTTGTTAAACCTGTGAATTTCATCAATAAATAATACTGTCTTAACTCCAAATTTTTTATTTGCTTCTGCTTCCTGCATAATAATTTTTATATCCTTAATGCTTCCGGTTACAGCCGAATAATTTATAAATTTCGCGTTAGTTTTATTTGCGATTATTCCTGCCAGTGTAGTTTTGCCGGTTCCGGGAGGTCCCCAAAAAATTATTGATGGGATATTATCACTTTCGATTATTCGCCTTAAAATTTTGCCTTCGCTTATTAAATGCTCCTGCCCAACAAAATTATTTAAATCGTTTGGTCTCATTCGGGCTGCTAAAGGAATTGAATCAGAATTTTCAAACAAAGTTTTATTTTTGTCAGATAATATACTCGCAATCCCGGACATTTTTATACGCTCCTGAATAACTAATACTCGCGGGTTAATTTTAAATTAAAATAATTTTTTCTGACCAGAAATATCACTGAAAATTCTTCTATAAAAAATTATCGGGAAGCAATCGTAAACATAATAATATAAAATCACTTCCCAACAAAAAATTTTATTATGAATTATTATGAATAAACTATTTCATACTTTTTGAGCAAATTACTTCCCACTTCATCCGTTGGTTTAAATCCTTGCTCTATTACGAGTTTTTTGGTATAAATTTTATTGTACTTGAACGCCATTACTATATTATAAATAAGTGCCGGTATACCAGCTAAAAAAATTGAAACTACAGCTACCAGAAGCCCCACCCCAAACCAACCGTAATCACCTCTAAATAATGCAGGCCACGGACCAAAAAATAACGTCGTCCAACTAAATCCGACAAGACCTTTTTTCATCACTTTACCGGCTTCGGTCTCCTTCGATAAATAAACGCGTTCTTATGTCTTTATAAAATTATTTTTACTCGATATAATCCCAATTTAAACTAAATTCCGGCACAAAAAAAATGCGAGCCTTAAATTTACAAGCCCGCACAATTTTCAAATTCAAAATTAAATTTATTATTTACGTCCGGAAATTAAGAACACTGCAATTAAAATTATTAATCCTGCAATCGTAGTTATTGGCCAAACACTTAAACACAAAACTCCAGACACGCATAATAACAACCTCGTAAATAAATTTAAATGCGTCCTTAAATATCCCATCCACATTCCTGCAAACGCAAACACCGCACCGATTCCGCTGACCAATGCCCAGCAAATTTGCACCCAGCTTCCCTGCATCAATAATCCAGGATCATAACAAAACGCAAACGGCACAACATATGCCAAAAATCCTAATTGCATCGCCTGAAATCCCGTTTTATTCGGATTTGAATCAGCTATCGAACTCGCTGCATATGCCGCTAATGCTACAGGAGGCGTAATATTCGAAATTATCGCGTAATAAAATACAAACATGTGCGCAGCTATCGGAGGAAATCCTAATTTTACAAGTATCGGAGCACCCAACGCAGCCGCTAAAATATACGCTCCAGTCGTTGGCAATCCCATTCCTAAAAGCGTCGCAATCAACATCACAAGCACTAAAGCTAATAACGGCAAATCACCAGCAAATGAAATTACAAAGCCTACAAGCTTACCGCCAATCCCCGTTAATGAGACAGCTCCCAAAACTATACCGGCCGTAGCACACGCAACACATACTAACGGAATACCTTGCGCACCTTGTACGATAGCATCTAATACTTCTTTTGAGTTCATTCCGGGATTAAATAACGAAGCTATTAAAATATATCCGCATAAAATTATAAATTGCATGTTCGGACTAAAATTATTTAATAATTCCGGCTTGAGCGTTATCAAAATTCCAAGACCCAACGAAATTAACGCAACTATAAACGCTAAAAATTTTTTTGTTCCGGTCGTGTCAGGTTTGAAATTAAAAAATGATACTAACCACGCGAGACCAATTCCCAAAAGTGCCGCCCTCATCGGAGTATAACCAATTAACAAAAATGCTATTAATCCAATTATAGGCGCAACCATGTAAAATCTACTCAGCACATAATGTTTTGATGGCAGTTCCGAAGGATCAAGACCGCGTAAACCAGTTTTTAAAGCTCTGAGCCTCACCATTAAAAATAATGCTCCGTAATATAACAACGCCGGGAAAATTGCAGCGATCATTATTTCGCGATATTGCAGACCTAAGAACGAAGCCATTAAAAACGCTCCAGCTCCCATAATCGGCGGCATGATCTGTCCTCCAGAACTCGCAACAGCTTCAACTGCTCCGGCAAAATATGGTTCATATCCGATTTTCATCATTAACGGGATCGTAAATGTTCCAGTTCCGTAAACGTTAGCAACTGCCGAACCGCTGATCGACCCAAATAAACACGAACTCATTACGGCAATTTGTGCAGGACCTCCGGGAGTTGTGCCGGTGAAAGCTTGAGCTACACTCATGAACCAATCTCCAGCGCCGGATTTTTCAAGGAATGCACCAAAAATTAAAAATATCATTACGTACGTTGCTGAAACTCCTAAAGGCGATGCAAATATTCCTTCATCCGTTAAATATAATTCTTCAATGACCTCCGGAAATGAAAACGGAAAACCCTGCAACAATCCCGGCAATTTATATCCGTACAGCATGTATAACCCAAATAAAAAAGCTATCAACGCTAGCGGAAGCCCGACAATTCTGCGAGTGCCTTCAAGCAATAAAATTACAAGCAATATACCCAAATATAATTGCGCTGTCGTAAGCGGATCAATTTGCTGTATTCTTTCAGTGATTGCAGTGTAATTCACCATTGAATAAACTCCGGGAGCCGCCGCTAAAATTGCAAGTATCCAATCATAAAACGGGACGGAATCTTTTGGAGAATTTTTCGTCATAGGATAAAGCACAAACGCTAAAGGCAACACCCACGCTAAATGTATGCTTCTCTGTAAAAACGCCTCAAAATTTCCGGCCGAAGCTGTATACAAATGGAACACGCCCATCGCCAAGACGTAAAGCCAAATAAATTTTTTAACGTTTCCTGATAGTTTACGCATTGTTTAATTACCTTCTGAATCTAAATTTATAAATTTGCTCCAGTATTGAATTGAACCCGCATGCGCCGGAACTCTCGCAGGTAATGCAATTTCTGGAGTTAATTCCGACATATCTTTAACGGCTGCGATCATTGCGTCACGATGTTCCCAAACTGCTTTATTTAATTCATAAACCAAAGTGTCCGGCAAATCTTTACGGATTACTATGCACGTGTAATCTCCGACTGCTTTAACTGGTTCTGCTCCGGCTGGAACTGATTTATAAATTCCAGGATCGATCGTTAATGTAACTGTTCCATATGCTTCCGATAATTTGTCGAGCGCTTCCTGTCCAACTGGTAATAAAACTATATCGAGCTGGCTTTCAATATTCATTACGACTGAAGCAATTTTTCCGACTGAAAACGCGAAGCAGTCAAGATGATTGTCTGACAATAAATCCGCTCCGCCCTCATATGAAGCATATTCAACAGTTCCGCCCCAATCTTTGAAAGTTTTTTTATAATCGAAGCCGTAACCTTTATTAAATAATGCGTTCACTATAAATTCAGAACTTGTGCCGGGCTTAAGAGTTGCGAATCTCATCGGCAATTTTTTCGCGATAATATCTTCAACCGATTTAATATTATTTTTTTCGGCGAAGTCTTTACGCATTATAAAATATGTGTATTGCGTGTATAAATTTGCCATAATAACGGCGTTATCGATTTTACGGCCTTTGAAATCTGCTTCACCTTTGAGAGCTGCTCCCAACAACGATGTAACAGAAAATCCTAAATCTCCGCGTTTCATGTTAGCATTTAAAATATTTGAAACTCCACCGCCTGATGAACTTGTCGTCTGCGGTAAACCTTCGGAGGTCCACATTTCAGAAAGAGCTGTGCCGAGTGCGAACCAGTTTCCACCGGGAGGGCCTGCCATAAATCTTAATTGGTTTGGCCAGTCTGATTTATCGACCGCGTAAACCGGAGAAATTAAAATTAAAGCGAGTAATAAACTTATTGAAACGAAAAAACGAGATGACTTCATTTTGAGATCACTCCTGAAAATTAAAATTTTTGAATTTTGGAATTTTAGCATTTAAAAAATTTGCGTAACAACGTAAAAATAACAATATAAATTTATTTCAGTGCTATAATTTCGGCGAGTTTCAAATTATTTTAACTTGAAATTTTGAAAGGAGTTTTTAACAGAATGGCGACAATTGGACATTACGATCCAGAAAATTTTAAAAAAGTTTATCACGCCCAACCGCGTACAACCATCGAAAGTTTATTTTATGGCAATAACGTTAAAAAAGTTTTGGATTTAAAGGAAGCATATAACCTCGCTAAAAATAGTCCCGGCACAGTTGAACTTACAGGAATGCCAGTTTATAAACCAACTGAACAGGAATTACCGCAGGACGCAAACGTATTATTATTTAATGACGGTGCAGTTTTCGGAAGAACCGCAGCAGCTCGCAGAATAGTCGGCTATCCTGATGTAAACGTGACGAAATTATGTAAAGTCGTCCGCGAAGCAGTTTTTAACATGCGCGACAGAACTTTATATCAGGCTGATGCATTTGTCGGGCTTGATTTAGATTTTATGACGCATGCACATTTGATCGTGCCGGAAGGTTATGAGAACAGTTTATATAACTGGATGATAAATTTCCAGTATGAAAACGAAAAATATAAAGCAATGTATAAAAATTCCCGGATGATTTCTGATCATGACGGCGGTATTTTTATTTTTGCTGATCCCGAATGGCCGCACGGAGACCCGGAACTTAAAAAAGAATTTCCGCTCGGTTTAGCGTTTTTCTCACCTGAAGAAAATTGCGCGGCGGTTTTAGGTTTAAGATATTTCGGCGAACTCAAAAAAGGAACTTTAACGCTTGCGTGGGGAATTGCTGCCCGTAATGGTTACGCTTCATGTCATGGAGGTTTGAAACGTTACACGACTAAGGGCGGAAAAAAATTTGTTTTGGCGGCGTTCGGGCTTTCAGGTTCGGGAAAATCTACGATAACACATGCAAAACACAGCGGAAAATATGATGTAATGGTGTTGCATGATGATGCATTTGTCGTAAACGTAAAAGATAAATATGCGATTGCTCTTGAGCCGACATATTTCGATAAAGTTGCAGATTATCCGATCGGTTGCGAAGATAATAAATATTTATTGACGATGCAGAATTGCGGAGTAGTCTTGACCGAAGACGGCAAAAAAATCGCTGTAACCGAAGACGTAAGAAACGGAAACGGACGCGCAATTAAATCCCGTTTATGGTCGCCCAACAGAGTGGACAGAATTGACGAACCGTTAAATGCAATATTTTGGCTTATGAGAGACCCAACGTTACCGCCAGTTTTAAAACTTGAAGGGGCATCACTTGGAGCAGTGCTCGGCGCAACATTAGCAACGAAGAGAACCAGCGCGGAAAATTTAGCACCTGGTGTCGATCCTGATGCATTAGTCTGCGAGCCTTATGCAAATCCGTTCAGGACTTATCCGCTCGGAATGGATTACGAAAGATTTAAACAGCTCATCAGCTCCGGCGTTGCGTGTTACATTTTGAACACTGGCAATTTCTTGGGCAAACCTGTAGGCAAAGAGAACACGTTAAATATTATTGAGTCAATTGTCGAGGATCGTGCGGATTGGAAACCGTTCGGAAAATTAACGGGCGTTAAGACGATTGAAATACCGGGATTTGAAGCAGATTTGAAGAACGAAGATTACAAGAAACAATTAAAAGCACGTTTCCAGGACAGATTAAATTTTGTAGAGTCTCGCGACACAGAACGCGGAGGAATCGATAAACTTCCGGATGACGCGAAGGAATGCATTAAACAGCTTTTGGACGAAATCGACAGATCATAAATTTATAAATTCATAAATAATTTTTAGAATTTTCGCGGAGGGTTTACAAAATTTATTTTGAGGCTCTCCGTTTTTTTATTTTATATAATTTATATTGATTTTATTTCAATGCTCTTATTATGGAATTTATTTAATATTTTAAATGCCTGAATCGGTGTTAAATTATTTAAATCTAAATTCGCAAGCTCCTCAATTATTGCATCCTGTTCAGGCGAAAATAATAATATTTGGCGTTTTAATGCTTTTTGCGAAATTGGTTCGGGAATATTTTTATTTTTCATATCAATTTTAAATTCGTCGTTCTCAAAAATTTTTAATAATTCAAATGCTCGTCTTAAAACTGAATTTGGCACCCCCGCAATTTTCGCAACTTCTAAACCGTAAGACCTCGATGAAGCTCCGGGGATAACTTGATGTAAAAATATTATCCCGTCATCATCTTCTGAAACTGACATACTGAAATTTTTTACACCCTTTAATTTTTCTTCAAGGCACGTCAATTCATGATAATGCGTCGCAAATAATACACGCGCTTCACTTTCAGCCTGCAAAAATTCCAAAACAGACCACGCTATACTCATCCCATCCCATGTAGAAGTACCGCGACCAACTTCATCTAAAATTATTAAACTTTTGTCCGTAACGTTATTTAAAATATTCGCAGTCTCAAGCATCTCAATCATAAACGTACTGCTCCCGTGTACTAGATCATCACGCGCTCCTATTCTCGTGAAAATTCTGTCGATTAAACCAATTTCAGCACCCTCTGCAGGGACATATAATCCGGCTTGTGCCATTATAGAAATTAATGCAGTCATTCTGAGCCAAGTAGATTTTCCGGCCATGTTCGGACCAGTTAAAATTATTATTCGGGAATCTGAATTTATATTTACATCGTTCGGTACAAAAATCGCATCTTTTATATTTAATTCTATTACTGGATGCCTGCCATTTTTTATTTTTATCTCGTTCGAATTATTCACGACTGGACAAATATAATTTTTATTTAAAGCCATTTCAGCCCCGGATGCTAAACAGTCTAAAACACCCAAAATTCTCCCGGTCGTTTGTAATGCTCTGCTCGAATTTATAAGCTCCTGAATTAAATTATTATAAATTTCTGTCTCAAGTTTTAAAATTTCCTCTTCGCTTCTCGACATTCTCTCCTGAAATTCACGCAACTCACGCGTCACATAACGTTCAGCATTTACCAAAGTTTGACGGCGCTCAAAATAATTCGGCAAAAATTTTAATCCGGCTTTACCTATTTCCAAATAATAACCGAATGCACGATTATAACCGGCTTTTAATTTTGGTGTCTGCGTCGCTATTCTCTCGCGCTCTAAATATTCGTTCAACCATTTTTCTCCCTGTAATGAAATATTCCGCCATGAATCTAAATCAGAATTAAATCCGGGCTTTATAATTTCACCTGCTCCGATCATTCTCGGCAATTCTTCAATTAAAGAATTTTCAAGAAGACCGGATAAATTTTCAAAATCTGGAATGCTCTTTAATAAACTTTTTAAAGGTTCATCGAGTTTTAAATTTTTTATCGCCGGGATAATTCTCAAAGTGTCCCGTATAGCTCCCAAATCTTTCGGATTTCCATTCTTTAGAGTTAAGCGCGACAAAGCTCGCTCAATATCTCGCGAACCTGCTAATAAGTCATGTAATTCAAATTTTATTTTGCGGTTTTCAATTAAAATTTTTATTGCGTTCTGCCTTCGTTTTATAGTCTCGATGTCCATTAACGGCCTTAAAATCCATTCGCGTAAAGTTCTTTTACCCATTGGAGTCCTGCATTTATCGAGACAAGTAAATAAAGATATTCCAGAAGCTGAAATTTCCGGGATCAATTCCAAATTTTTTTGCGCAGAAGCATCTAAGCTCATATAATTTTTTGTCAGCAACGGAGAAATTTTTAAAATCCCGCTGATCGAACTGAACTGCGTCGCCGTCAAATAATCCAGAACAGCCCAAGCGCAACCCACTGAATTATCATTTTGATTTATTCCGAACCCGTCAAGCCTCGAAACTTTCAACGCACTTTTTAAACGTTCTGAAGCAATTTGCGGCCTGAAAATTTCATAATTAACTGCACGTAAAATATAATCGTTCAAAATCTCAGGTAATTTTTTTAAATTCAAATTTGACGGGTGTAAAATTTCACCTGGATTAAATGCCGAGATCATGGCCGTACCGTCTTGTAATGATAATGTCCCAGCCTCAAGCCTCCCAGTCTCAACGGATAATAATGCAACAGAAATTTTTTCACCGTTAATATTTACTGCTGCCAAATGTCCGGAATTATCAAGATTATTTTCTTCTGGGACATAAGTGCCGGGCGTAACGATTCGTATTATTTTGCGTTCAACAATATTTTTTCCGTCTGGTTCTCCGATCTGTTCACAAATTGCTGCAGAGTATCCGGCTTTTATTAATTTGCCCAGATAAGAATTTAAAGCATGATACGGAATCCCGGCCATTGGGATTTTTTTGCCTTGATCTCTAGCAGTTAAAGCGATGTCCAAAACTTGAGCAGCCTTCCGTGCATCATCAAAAAATAACTCGTAAAAATCTCCCATTCTGTATAATAATAACTCATCTGGATATTGGGATTTAAAATTTTTATATTGTTCGAGCCAAGGGGTTATTTTTATATTTTCAGGTATCATTTTATTTTATTTGCTCCAGCAGTCTGCAACATTTAAATTTTCGAGTGAGTTTATAATTTTCGCGTTTAAATCCGGAATTTTCATTTTTAAATTATAAATTAATTCGCGTATTTCCTGCCTTTTAGTATGTCCAGCATAAGGACAAGGAGTTTTTAAGACCGGCAAATTTAATCTTGCGACCTCGTCAATAATTGCGTTTTCGCTGGTGTAAATAAGCGGGCGTATCACATAAATTTTTGTTCTGGACATATATGAAACGGGTTTAAAACTTTTTGCGCGTCCAGCATGAAAAATATTTAACAAAAAAGTTTCAGCAGCATCATCAATCGTGTGACCTAAAGCTAATTTATTAAAATTATTTTCGGATGCGAATGTGCTTAAAATTCCGCGTCTAATATTTGCGCATAAAGAACACGGAGATTTTTCATTACGAATTTTTATAATTTGCATTATGTCGCTTTCTGTTTCGTAATATTTTATATTTTTAAATTCGCAGTATTCCCGCAATAAACTTAAATCCATCCCGGAAATTTTTACTGTTAATGCAGCAATTTTAAATTTAACCGGGCTGTATCGTGATAACTCGTTTAAAGCGTGAAGCAGTATTAAACTATCTTTACCGCCGGACAATCCGATTAAAACATTATCGCCGTCAGATAACATTTTAAAATTTCCTGCTGCCCGTCCAATTAAACGCCTGATCGACAAATTTAAATTATTGTTCCATTCGGGATAAATCATTTTTATTTTTATTTCTTAAACGTCTGCGACAATCTTTTTACAGCTTCAATAATATAGGCTCGCGGACATGCTAGAGTCATACGCTCGAATAATTTGCCCTGTTCACCAAAAATATACCCCTCGTCAAGCCATAATTTTGCGTCACATAACATTCTTTTTTCTAAAATTTTAAAATCGCTTTCATATTTTGAAAAATCCATCCAGCTTAAATAAGTCCCTTCCATCGGGAAAATTTTAACGTCCGGTAAATTTTTATTTAACTCGCTAGCCAAAAATTTATAATTTTCATGAATATATAAAATAACTTCCTCAAGCCAATCAGCACAATTATTATACGCAACTTCAAGAGCCTTCACCGCAAATATATTTAATTCCGGCGTTGAATTTCTGGCCATGACGTTTTGAAATTTTAATTTAATTTTGGGATTCGGAATTATTAAAACCGTAGCCTGAAGTCCGGGCAGATTAAAAGTTTTACTCGGAGCAATAACAGTAATTGAATTATTTGCAAAATCTTCACTAATCGAAGCAAATGGAACATGTTTAAAGCCGGGCATAATTAAATCAGAATGCAACTCATCAGATAATATAAATACATCTTCGTTTAAACAAATTTCGCCGAGTTCTCTTAATTCTTCGCGCGTCCAAACTCTTCCGGCTGGATTATGGGGACTGCATAAAATAAACATTGAGGTGCGCGGATTTTTAGCAAGCTCCTTAAAATTTTCGAGATCGAGTTTATATTTTAAGCCTGAAATTTTCAAGGGATTCAAATCCAAATGACAGCCATTATTTAAAACA
>ERZ842401.6134-NODE-6134-length-12966-cov-8.462087_pt1 | contig 12966 bp, 8 predicted proteins | sample MGYA00521270_ERZ842401 | MGnify/ENA primary metagenome ERZ842401 (study PRJEB31892, sample SAMEA3878208) | bioreactor metagenome | biome: Moose rumen | place: Sweden | collected 2011-10 | study: EMG produced TPA metagenomics assembly of the PRJEB12797 data set... | reverse complement strand
GCAGACATAAGTATATTTACCGTTTCTGTTGAACAGTAGAGGAGGAAGTTCAGGAACATCAACCACAGCCATAATTGCACCTATATAGTTACATAAGAATATGTAACTATAATAACACAAAAAATAAAGGAAGTCCCTTATTTTTTCAGGACTTCCTAAAAATTTATTTGTGAAATGTAACTAGATCTTCAAAGAATGGGTACTTCAAAAGATTCTTTCCTAAGGAGAACTCAAATTGAGCTCTCCTTTGTTATGTCTAACTCCCCTTCACTCTTAATTATCATTTGATTGATTTTCTGAAGTTCTCATCACCGAACTCACGGATACTATTTAAAATATACAACTATAAGATGTCAACCGAACTTTGAGCGCCTAAACGCCAAGTGCTGGGCATAATTATCAATAGACAAGGGACAAAAAAGAAAGGCTATTTAGAAAAGGAAAAAGGCATCGAATGCAAAAAACTCCTCGTGAAGAGGAGTTTTACAGCAAATTCAATGATGAATTACTTAGAAGAACCAGATGCTATCTTATGTAGAACGTAAATAAGTCCACCAAAGAAGATAACAAATGAGATAACGCTGATAACACTTGCATTCAGACCAAGATCAATAGCCAAAGGAGCATCAGAACCACCGGTTGAAATAGATGCGGTTAAAACGAAGGCCATTAAAACGCCCATCAGACTTTCACCAACAATTAGTCCTGCCGCCATTAGATTGTTTCTGCTATCTAGATTGGTCAGTTTATTTATCTGCTCTTCCTTATCGGTAAACTTGAGCTTAATGCGACGAACGATAAAGTAAGAAGCAATTGCACCAATGATAATTACAACATTAACACTTGATGGAAGATAAATACCCAGACCTACAGCTAATGGTGCGATGAACATCTTGTTCTTAGTAATCTTCTTTATGAAAAGATTCAGAACAATTAATAACGCACCTAAAATCAAACCAATAATGATATAGGTCCATTCTAAGTGATGATTGAAAATGCCTTTTGCAATAGATGCCATCAGAGTTGCCTGAGGAGCATTCAGCGCAAGACTTGGATCCATATTAGATCTTGGCATTGCACCTGGGAAACCATAGCTGTTGTATAGAAGTTCAAGAACAGGAGCAATAACAAAAGCACCAATAATAGTACCGATAATCAGAGCAACCTGCTGATGCTTTGGAGAAGCGCCTACAAGCTGACCAGTCTTTAAATCCTGAAGGTTATCGTTTGAAATACATGCTGTTGCGTTAACGACGGTAGCAGTAAACAGAGTAAATGCAGTAACAAAATCTCTACCACCTTCAATATTGAACATTCCCTGTACTCCTGAAAGAACCAGGTAACATAAGGAAATAACAACAACAGAAATAATTGTGATTCCAGAAATAGGACTTGAAGATGAACCAATCAGACCTGCCATATAACCACATGATGCAGCTAATAAGAAACCGATAAGAACAGCTAAAAGAGTTCCTAAAATAATAAATGACCAGCTCCATAATGCAGGAATATCAATATTAGTAGTGAACTTATAGAAAACACCACAAATAATCAGAATCGATATAACTGTATAGATAATCATCTGCTTGAAACTTAAATCAGTATTTCTTGAGTCAATCTGACCAGATTTAGCTTCTTTAGCAAGTTCCATGGAGTCTAAAAGACCTTTAACAATAGGCTTAACAAGAACAATCAGAGTCCATAAAGCAGAAATAGCAATACAGCCTGCACCAGCGAATCTTAGCTTGGTAGCCCAGATCATTGAAGAGAAATCTTCAACTGCCAGAGCATCTGGATGTGGAAGAATAGATGTTAATACAGGAACACCTACACCCCAGCATAAAATTGTACCAACCAGCAGAGAAAAACCACCACCGATTCCGATAAGTAAACCGGCGCCTAATAGAGCAAATGAATAACCGGTACCTAATGAGAATACTGCAGCTCCAACTTTTCCTGTAATGGTAAAACCATCAAAAAGTACTCTTAAACCACTGGTACAGAAAGTAAAGACTGATGATAAACCAGCACCTAAAGCTAATAATTTAACACCACTCTTTGCCTGTGATTCTCCATCGGAGGACTTCTTGTTTGCTGTCTTTAGAATTACTGCGGCAGCTACTCCTTCAGGATAAGGTAGATTTGATTTCACTACCATTGCATATCTTAAAGGAACAGTAAAAATAACACCAAGAGTACCACCTGCAGCACAGATCAGGAAAGTCTGCCAGAATGGGAAATCATTCCAGTAGCCAATCATTACCATTGCAGGCATAACGAAAATAATTGATGAGATACAACCTGCAGCAGAAGCCTGAGTCTGTACAATATTATTTTCGAGAATTGATGAGTCTTTAAACATTCTCAAAACAGCCATTGAAATAACAGCAGCAGGAATTGAGGATGCAAAGGTCATTCCCACCTTTAGTCCTAAATAAACATTAGATGCAGTAAAGACTAAAGTAATTAAGGTACCTAAAATAATACCTCTGAGAGTAAGTTCTCTCATAGAGTTGCTAGATGTTTTCATTGTTAAGTTTTTTTTATTAATTCTGTCAAGAAAGCAAAGAGAGCTTTCAAAGCAGATTGTTTATTTAATCTATAACCGAATAAATCGGCGCTCTTAACCTTACGCTAATAAGGAAATTCATTCTATAGAATCAGATTTTAACTTCACTCTCAAAAGAAAGTTTCTGTAATAGCAGAAATATCTTCCAAGCAGCGAAAAGAGCTACTCCGACAACGAAAGTTCAAGAATCAATGCATTCTCAACAATAACTTCCGCCCAAAAAGAAGAAATTCGGTTATTTTTCAGAATGTTACAAATCACACCGAAACAAAATTAATTTTAATTCAGAATGATTTATTGAAAATGAACCTGCATTATACGGACAAAAAAACACCTCGGAGACTAAACCTCGAGGCTGGCTGATTGTCCGGTAAAATCCAATACTACAGGACGGTGTCTTATTAACCAGAATCATTTTAGCTGAGGAATACCTTTGAAAGGATTCTCTTACCGTAAAAGATCGTAACAAAGACACATATATGAGTCTGAAATGCTTTTATTAGCCTTTTAATCAAAACTCGCAATGCACAATTTTACCACATTGCACAAGTCTAGTAACTGGTCTAAATAAAGCGTCATTCTAACCTGTTCTAATTTTTAATAAAGTTAACCATAGCATTTCGTTTGGAGGATGATATGGAAACTTACTCAAGAACAGGTAACAATTATTCTGTAGATACCTATAAAGAATTCGTACTGCTGTCCCGTTCAGGATTATCAAAAAATGAAATCTTTCGTCGTTTAAAAGAAAAGAATCCCAAATTAACCATTGTCCACATAGATAACTGGTTCGCCAGATTCACCCCGGATCTTTTACCTTCAGAGACCCAGTTTAAATATCAGAAGATTTATAACGACTTCAGAAAGAATGGTAAAAATCGGGTTATGTACGTAAAACAGAACAATATCTCAGGAAACACTCTGACCCAAGCTGTGAATTTTTGCGAACCAAAGACAATTCCATGGCTGGAAGAGTTTGAAAAGGAAAATGGTATTGTTCGTCAGCCAATCTCAATGATAGCCGAGCCATTGCAAAATAATACATCGATAGAGATGATTGATTCCCTGGGACCAGATCTGCCGACTCAATTAAACAGCAGCAATAGATTAAATACATTAGGTGCACCCCAAACTTCCGGAAGCCATAAAGCAGAACTTTGTCTGGGAGAGCTAAAAATCACCTGGGAGAGTACAGATATAGAGCGATCTCTGTGCAAAATTATAATGAACCTTACGGGAGAGTTTTCATTATGATTTCATTCAAAAAAAGGATAATTGTTGTCAGAGAACCAATCTCCGGGCTTTTAGGAATTCACAGCCTGTATGGACTTGTCAAAAGCAAAATCGCCTTTACGCAGGGAGAATCATTGTATGTTGTCTTTTTTACCAAAAATCATAGACGTCTCAAGGTGTTGCATATAGATGCTGCAGGTGTAGATTTAACCACAAGATTTCTTTTCAAAGGAATATTCATGTCAGACACCAGTACCGATGACTATAGAGAAATAAATGTCGAAGCACTGCAGAGACTGCTGTTTGACGGAACATTACCAGATACCCCATGGCAGAATCCACTGGCTCAAGTTATGTTCATGCAAAATGAAATATTAACAAGTTGAAAATATTTAATATTTTTGATATACAGCACATTTTATATATTAGACACTATAGCATAGATATAGTCTGTATACGCAATTCTCAGATCGCAGGAGGCCTTTTGTTGAGTCTCCTGTTGTTTTTCAGAAAAATATATCCCCAAGCCTCCTACGCCCCTGTATTTACAAGCCTTCAAGCCAAAGTCCTAAAACTCATTCTGATATAATATAACCAAGAAAATTAGGAATACAGATCGAAGTAAAAATGTTTGAAAATCTTTCAAAAGAAGAGTTAATAAAATTACTGCAGAGTAAAAATAAAGAGAACTCTGAACTTCAGGAGAAGCTTAAGCTGAAGGATGATGAGCTTCAGCAGAAGAGTGAAGAACTGCAGCAGACAAATGATGAGCTTCAGCAGAAGAGTGAAGAACTGCAGCAGGCAAGTTATGAGCTTCAGCAGACACAGACAGAACTGGAGTCAATTAAGTCATTTTGTGCAGAAAACCATCAAAAAGTCGTACAACTGATTGTTAACTCAAAGGTTAGACTTGAAAGTTATTCAAATTCCGACCTGTATCCTGATAGCTGTGATTATGAACAGTTCCTAGCATTTGAATTCAGACTGGTTAAATCCTTAATAGCGAATAATCTGCGTTTAAGCGGACTGCATGCCAAACAGTTTGTCCCTTCAAGTGAAAAAATGGGATATCCCGGCAACACTAAGAAAAATAACGAGCCAGAAAAAGAGCCTGCAGAATCCGTGGGAACTTTTTCGAAAGATGATTCTCCAGAAGAAATCTATAACCAAAAGCCTGAAGCAGAGTCTCTGAGCAAAGAGGAACAGGCATACAATTGTGCTGTGGATGCCTTAAATACAATTGACTCGGATCTAAATAAAATAGGCAGAAAACTCAACAGAATTTTTTCGGATGCCTCTGAAAAAAATAATAAAGGAGAAGTCTCTAAACCTAAAGCCTCCGAAGGTAATCCTACCAGGAGAACCTCAAGAGTTAATGCTCCCGTTCCACCTTCAACGAAAAACAATGCCTGTGCCTCTGATGGTTATAAAAGACTGGCAGAATATATGAACGTCTGCAATCATCTCAAAATTAAAGAGCCACTGAATAAGAATTTCAATCCAGATAACCGCTGTTCAAAAAATCAGAATGAAAACTCTTTAAATCTGGGGGCAGAAGAAGTTGCTGTAGGAGGAAGCTTGTCCAGTTCAAATGGCTCCATTGTTTACTGTCCAATCTGCAGGCGTTATGAAGAGGCTGAAGTCATACACAATGGTAATGAAAACGACCATATGATGAATATCAGCAGGTACAGGCTTGAGCTTATTGAAAGACTGGTAAGGAAATTTAAATGTAAAAAATGCGGAAGCATTATTTCAGATAAACTGACACCTGACAGCAGCAAAACCGTTTTTGATGAAAATAAGTCTGTAGAGTCAGATAAAGTCGATGCGTCACTCTCTGAGACTCTCTCCGCTCAATCTGACTTATCAGAAGCTGAAATAATGGAACAGCAGGAACAGGATGTTAAGCTGCAGGAAAATCTCCTGAATACTCTAGCCTCAGAATCAAAGCTTGTTCAGAAAAATCAGCAGCTGCTTGAAGAAAACAGCAGGCTATCACCAAAACAGTTTGCCTACTGCGATATTGGAATGATGCTCCCTGCTGATTTCAATTTAAAAACAGCCACCATGTTTCCTGTGATTACAGGAGGCAAACTGACCTTAGGTACCGTGGCAACTTTTATCTTTGAGCATAATTTTAACAATATGCCTTACAGTCGTATTTTTTCTAACTTTAAACATTCAGGCCTAAAACGCTCTACAGCATTTGCCGCAATCAAGGCTTTTGACCGACTGGTACTGCATAAGGAAGCAGAAATAATCCGGGATGAAATTTTAAAATCTCATATCATTCATGCTGATGAAAGCCAGGTTCATGTCAGAGCTGCCGACAGTGAAGGCAGAGAAAACAGACAGTTTACCTGCTGGCAGTTCTGTAACTCCCACCTCGATGAAGCCAGGTATGCCTGGTACGATATTAACGAGTCACGAAGTCAGGATGTTCCGTATAACATTCTTAAAGATGCGGATATTTCAAAATCTGTAGTTGTTACCGATGGAAATCAGACCTATGACAAGGTGTTAAAAGAATTATCTGCGACACATGCCTACTGCTATGCACACTTACGTCGAGCCGTACTTGATGATTTAACGGATATGAAACTGAAAGATTTATTTCAGGAGCTTATCTCAGATTGCTGCTGCTATGAAGATGTTTTCGAGAAATTCCCTGAATTCGTAAAAAAACATGAAATCAGCTATGAAGAAGGCCTGATGATGGCGCTCTTTTTTAACATCAACTGCCTATTTGCCCTGGAGCATGATTTAGATATAACTCAGGAAGATTACCTGGAGCAGGTTAAAGAAATCAGATCCAGTCACAGTAGCTTCTTTATAAATAATATTGAAGAAATCGTTGAAGGGCTGGCAAAGAAATCAGTCCATGTCATAGAAAGAAACGGCATTAAAACTTATAAATCAAACAAGCAGGAAGTATACGGTAATTCAATTGCCTATGCCATGAAACGACTGGAAGGCTTAAAACAGTTTTTAAGTGATCCGGAGATCCCTCTTACCAATTCACTTTGCGAACGAGGCTTCAGAGATTTTGCGGTTGCCAAGCATGGCTTTTATTTCATAGATTCAATTGATGGAACACACAGCTTTGCAGATCAGATGACAATATGCAGATCCTGCATTAACAATGGAGTCGATCCTCATAATTACATGATTTGGCTGGGATGGAATGTTTACCAAAGATACATGAGCAAATATCCTACTGGTCGCATAACCTCGCCATCACCTCAATATATACCGGCAAAGGAAATACCTGAGGATGAAATATCCAGGTATAAGATCAGAACGGATATAAAAGATCTGCCTGCAGGAGAATATGCAGAGATTGGTATATATGACAAGAGATATCAAGCCATAACAGATGATATTGATTTCACTGGACTTGGTATTCTAGATTATAAAAAACTGTGTCTGAAAGACAGGCTTTAGAATGTCAGCAGCTAAGCTGCTGACTCAAAATCATTTCCTCCTTCAAGGTTGCTTCCTGAATTGACGTCATATTCAGGAAAACTGTCCGTCTGTAATCAAAGTGTAGTTTTCAGCATCCTTAGAATATAAAATCAGATGAGCCTATATAGGAAAGCGCTATCACATCATTCAATTATATTTTTATCGCCAGATGCCTCAAAACAAGTCCTAATCCTACATAACGAACCGATATAGACTAGTCTAGCCGAATGAGGAAATTATATAAATACAGAATGTTTATTTGAAGGACGCTTTATTTAGACTAGTTACTATCAGGACGAGTGTACTTGAAGGAGTAAACAATAAGATTAAGGTTCTAAAACGTGTTGACTAGGACTGCAGGAATTTGATTATTTCTTTTTAAGGATTAGAAGTGCGTTCAGAGGAAAGTTTGACTTCTTCACGTTAAATGATCACGCATTTCACGCTTTGGGAGCATTTAATTTGTAAGTCGGAACTATTAACAGCTTTTTAAATGAAGTAAATTTAAATCTTTTCTAACTCTTTGATTTAAATATTAAATCTTTATCGTTAATCAGCTTGCTTATAATTCGCTTTATCTGCAGATTTTTCTTTATTTTTGGAGATTTGTGATACTGGTTGGAAATTCTGCTCCTCATTTTATCAGGAGCAGCTAGATTCCTTTATTTAGAAGCGAATTCTACTGTAGATGAGACAGTACAAGTTCTTTGTAGTCGAAGGGAGTTAATCCAGATATGTCGATCTTGTCATAGCAGCACTTATTATCCGGATCATACATATTCAATGTAGCCCCACCGTCCTTAACCTTTTTCCTTCCTGGTAATTTGAAAGCATCGTCATCAGGATTCTGCTCGTCCAGCAGGCTTAAGCGGTATTTCATGTTGGCAATAAGCCATATTATGTAATCGTAGACCGGAATACCATTATTCAGGCAGTTGGCTGTTATAGTCAGGCAGTCCGTAAAGGCATGGCTTGAGTCAACCGTGTTCAGAAACATAAAGGATTTTCTTGCCATAATTGCAAGTTTGACTGCTCTTTCACTTCGATTGGATGTTAATTCTATTTCAGGACTTTCAACAAACCTCTTCAGTTCTGATTCAAATTTAAATAGATAGAGTAACGCTTTCGACTCCTCCGCATTATTATTCCTCAGAATTCTAACTTTTGTTCCGTCCTTTGAATATTGAGCCTTTACAACTTTAGGATGATTGATTATGTAAAGTTTTACAGCATCAAACAGTGCATTGGCCACTGTTTTTGAAACTTTAGCTCTTACATCTCCAAGTTCAGCTTTAAACTCTCTGGTATTGCATACAAAGTTATGTTTACAAATCACGCTTGAATCAATCACAAACAGAGCGTTGATCAGGTAAAAAATAATCAGTAAATCCCGTTCTTTTGAACGTAGAACTCTATCCTTTGGTTTCCTTAGGTAATTCTGGAGATTTTCTTTAAAATCGGAGAAACTGCTACCCTTTGGCAGCAGGTATTTTTCATATATATCGAGCAGTCCTGAATCTTTCAGATAGTACCAGAGTTCACGTCTGCCATGAGCCAGACATTTGGAGGTTTTAATATTAACTCCAAGCTTTTCAAGTTCTTTCTTTGCCTTGGCGTATCCAGCATAACCATCTGAGGTTAAATATTTCAGTGTGCTTGATGCATCTTTGAGTAAATCCACAACAGTATCACTGTTACGTCCAGGAGTTGCTGTGTAATAAGTTGCCTTGTGCTTTGCGCCAAACGCGGAATTTATAACCCAAATCCAGGATTTTTTACTTTTATCTGCTGAGCTTTTTGCATTTTCTCTGATTTGCAGTCTCGACTCATCCATAATGACACTGACGGAGTTCTTAACGATTATTTCTCTTATGGCCTCTGCTATAGGATGGAAATATGCTCTGGCGGTTCCATTGAGCAGACCTATCATATGCTCTCTGGAGAAAGGCAGTCCTTTTCCATAGAAAAAATTGTAAACACGATTCTTTGGTATTCCCAGCTGACTAAAGAATGTGGCAATTGAAACTATAAGTCCTGTGGAGGCTTTTGATTTCAGAAACAGAGGGGAGAAAGAGAAAGCCTCAGAATTAAAGAGTACAGGGGAAATAACCTCATTATCGTTTCTGTCTCTGATTAAAATATCCTTAAGGGTACAGTAACTGTGGGCTGCAGAAGTATCATTTTTAATAGTCTTATATTCTGCTCGTCTTTGTTTCTGTTCACTTGCATCTGACATCTCCGTGTTTTCTGTCTGTCTTAGAGGTGACATTGTCCTTTCTTTTGTCTTTCTTTCACCCTCGCAGACTTCTGATAGAGCGCAGTCTAATGCAGTTTTATTTTTCTCTAAAGCTGTACTTCCTTCTTTTTGGGGATTTCCCTGTCCCTTTCTTTCTTCCTGCTTATGGATTTTTTCTATGATTTCAAAATTGGTTATACATGCAGAATTTAGCTGTGAACTTTCACCACATTCTGGACAGGTAATTGTATACACTGGACTTAATAAGGTCTTTAATTCCATGCGTCCGTTACAAGGTGTTACGCAGGTATTGTAGCGGTCAGGACTTTGTTTGATGAGAAATTTCTGAAAGCTTCTGCAATGAGGACATTTCATTTTCAGCTCAAAGCCATCAGGTAATTTTATGATCCCTACAATTTCGGTGCTGTCATCAAGTCTGTACAGTTTCTGTCTGGCTCTGTCATGCTGTACTTCACCATCTCTTCTGCTGCAGGATAGAGAAGTCTTTTCTAAAAGCTTATGACTGTTTTCTAATAGTTCAAATGTATCTTGTGAATGCTTATTCGTCAGCTCATCTCGCAGAAAATCTAAAGTTACCTCTTGTGCCTGAGTATTTGTGGCCTGTACTTTTGCTTTTTCTACAGGGGCCTTGTTTGAGGTGACTTCTATTCCCTCATTTAAGGTATCATCAGTAAACTCATCTTCGATATCGTGATCATCAGGAGTACTTGCCGTAACTTCGCATTCAGACTGCAATTCCTTTTTACCTGCCGCAATTGCATTTGCATCATCCTCATCAGGCTCTTCTTCATTCCTGCCATGAGTCTTCTCACTGGTTCCAAGCCCCAGAGAACGTGTCTGATGATACTGTAAGGTGGCATAGCAGCGAGTTAAGGTACTTACAATATTCTGGTAGTAATTCTCAAGGCCAATGTAGTCATCGACTGCAGGGAAAGGGATTCTCTTTAAAAGTCTGTTATAAACAATTGAGTTTTCCTCTATAGTTCTGAGGATATTGATATGAACCGTTTCCATATTATGCTTATGGATGGTGAGCTTCTGATTGTCCGAAGTCAGTTTGGCGATACGGTCTTCATTCTTGAGTTTGTCTGCAAGCAGAGTATTAATGCGTCCCTGCATGTTGGACACATCCTGATCGTGAGATTTCTTTAGTTGAGAATTCTCCTGCTTAAGCTTTTCATTCTGAGCCAACGCCATTTGCAGCTGGCGTTTTAACTCTTCTACCGTATCTGCCATTATTATCCTGATCCGTTAAATCTGAGTTGATTTTAACAGTTCTAAAAAATTATTACCTATTTTTGAGAGTAACAGAGCTCTTCTCTGATCCTGTTGATTCTCCTGTTAAGAGAGCTCAGCTCTGAATTTGCTTCATTAAGTCTATTTCTGAGCTCCGTAATTAAGGCATTCTTTTTAGTAATTTCGTTTTGTGCTTTTTTGTAAAGATGTTCATAGTTAACCTTACTATGATCACTATCAGCTGTAATCTTTCTTTTCTTGGTTTCAATAATTTTTCCGGTATCCGGATCTAATTTGCCAATCAGTTTACGGATTGATCTGGGCTGTTTCAATTCCTTATCCCAGTAAGACTGATTTTCATACACATAGGTAACACCAGTCTTTTTGTTTCTGACATAGACTAATCCCATTATTATCTCCATAAACTATAAGCTCTTTTAAGTATATCACTATGTAATAATTGCATATAATCTAATAGTTATAAATATGATTAAAATCACTATTATATAAAATATAAAAGGGTAGATTTGGAATGTTGTATATAGTTTATAACTATCTATAGCTAGTTATAAACATATTGACAATAATTAAGACAGATGTGATTCTAATAGAAATTTGCTGACAGCGTGCTGATATTCTCCGCTTATGGTGCCATCAGTTAGCAGGCGTTCAAGCTGTTCTCGATTTAAGCTCCTTGGTACCAGATTTTCATCCAGCATGATTTTAAATCGGCCCTGGTTCAATATCCTTGTGGTACAGTCAACACCTGTCTGATCCACGTGTAAGAGCTTGCAGAGCGTTCTCTTGCGATTAAAGGTAACCAGCGTTATCTCTTTTGTTGGATCCCAGTTTATTCCGAATTCGTTGGTCGAGAGTTTGGCCATGAGTTTGTGCATCCCCCAGCGGCCGTTTATTGGAGATAAAACCATTACGATTCTTCCTGTTGCAGATAATATAGACATACCTTACCTCTGCATGTTTTTTAGTAGTTCTGCAACAGACTGCTCAATACTCAGCTCAGTGTTGTAATTGATCCTTATGCCATTAAAGTACAGACGCACCGTGTTTGACAATTGATTTAGAACTTTGCGTTCATTAAGAACTGGAGCTTTTGAAGCGGAATGGTCGCTTATTTGTGATTTTGAATCTTCAGCTGGTAGCTCTGGTCTGATTATTTTTGATTCATCAACAGCAGGCAAGGTCTTTGCACTGTTCATTGGCACCTGTTTTAGCTGGGATTCTGTGTGGTCATCATCCAGGGAAACAATCTCTACAGAATCATCCTGTGCAGAGGAATGTTCTACCAGAGAAATCTTACCTGCAATAATCTTGTAACAGGTGCTGGAGTAAAGACCTAACTCTTTTGCTATTTCAGCTCCGGTATAGCCCTGAGCTGAAAGTGACCTGATCTGGGAATCAAGTTCACTGTTTATGAGCTGTTCTCTTTTTTCAAAATTATTCTTACCAATATATTGAATACCAATACGATTTATTGTCTGAGGTCTTAATTTGTATCTGAATGCAACCTGATAAGATGAACTGCGGGTGTTGGTTAGCTCATTGATAATTTTTGTTTCAACTTCTTTAGATAGCTGAAGTGGAATTGAACTCATAAATGCTTACTCCAATGACATTAAAATGCTGGAGTAAGTATATTTTATGCGGTTTTATTGAAAAAGATGCAAATAGTTCCTAGATACTATTTGATTTGATAGTTATAACTAAATTTAGGCTCTGATTTATTGGTTGACTGATATTGTCATTTATCATTTTTTGATCTCTGACGTCAGACTGTTTTGACAATTTAAAGAGTTAGAATGCGAATTATTACGGAGAGAAATTCACCTGCAGTTTATTTATACGGTCGGTCTTGCCTCTGACCTGTGATGACGACAAGATTATTGATGATCTCTTACAAGATCGCTGAGGAACAGTCAGAAGAACCGAGAGGCTCTATTTTAATTTCTCTTAATTTGCATCTTTTTAGTGCATTATTCTACAAATATTATAGAGAAATCTAATCAATTTGCTTAAGCTGACAATTATCTACTATAACTAAAAAGAAGCTATTCTAATTACTGTAAGATGTATGTAAAGAATGATAGATATAATTATAAATGAACAACGTCGTATTGTTTTACAAGACTTATGCAAGAACTTTATCCCTTATTTTTTAGAGCAATTTAATGACTGTTTAACTAAA
>ERZ842401.6133-NODE-6133-length-12967-cov-5.260223_pt1 | contig 12967 bp, 6 predicted proteins | sample MGYA00521270_ERZ842401 | MGnify/ENA primary metagenome ERZ842401 (study PRJEB31892, sample SAMEA3878208) | bioreactor metagenome | biome: Moose rumen | place: Sweden | collected 2011-10 | study: EMG produced TPA metagenomics assembly of the PRJEB12797 data set... | reverse complement strand
GAACGGCGAGAACCAGTGGCAGGCTCAGTTCCACATCGACACCAAGCTGACGGCCTCGGCCTCGAAGAGCTACAACTTCCAGTTCGAGATTGAATCCGACTACGACCTGCCGCAGGTGACGATGAAGCTCACCGACAGCGGTGACAGCAACTTCTTCCTGGAGGAGCGCAACGACGTGAAGGCCGACGAGGCCATGAAATTCACCTGGAAGGGTGTCACCCTGAAGGAAGGGACCGATGCCACGGCCATCCGCCTGTTCTTCGACTTCGGCGGTTCGCCTGGCGGCGCCAACATCAAGATTAGCAAGATTGTCTTTAAAGAAGCATAAATAATGAGACACGCAATGCTTATCAGCACTATCCTCTCCCTCGCCGTAGCCTTCACGGGCTGCGGCGGGGACGACAACGACCCCGTGGTGAGCGCCGTAACCATCAGCGCTCAGCCAGAAAACATCGAGGCGCCTGCCACCGGCGGCATCTATACCGTCAACGTCAGCACGACAGGACAGGAGTGGGGCGCCTACGCCGACAAGAACTTCGTCAGCGTGCAGACGCAGGGCGCCACGCAGCAGCAGGGAACCGTCACCGTGACCGTCGGCGAGAACCCCTACACCGAGGCCCGCACGGCTACCGTCACACTGATGTCGGGCACTGCCCGCAAGACCATCGCTGTGAGCCAGGCCGCTGCCGCCGAGGCGGCCTACTACGCCCCCGAGGGCTACCAGCTGGTGTGGCAGGACGAGTTCAACAGCGGCTCGGAGCTGAACGCCGCCGACTGGACCCACGAGGTGCAGGGTTCGGGCTGGGTGAACAACGAGCTGCAGAACTACGTCAACCACCGCACACCCGAGGGCCAGCTGGTGACCGAAATTCGCGGCGGCAAGCTGCGCATCACCGCCCTGAAGGAGAACGGCAAGATCTACTCCGGCCGCGTCTATGCCAAGGTGAAGCAGGGCTGGACCTACGGCTACATCGAGGCCAGCATCAAGCTGCCAAAGGGCAAGGGCACCTGGCCTGCCTTCTGGATGATGCCCGTGAACTTCCGCTCCTGGCCTGCCGACGGCGAGATTGACATCATGGAGGAGGTGGGCTATCACCCCAACTATGTATCCAGCTCGCTCCACGCCAATGCCCACGTGCACTCGAACAACACGCAGGTGACCCACGAGATGCTCTGCCAGGGTGCCGAGGACGACTTCCACACCTACGCCATCGAGTGGACGCACGACAACATCACGACCTACGTCGACGGCCGTGTACAGCTCAGCTACGACAACCGTGGCCTGGGCCGCGACGACTGGCCCTACGACGACCCGTTCTACGTCATCCTCAACCTGGCTTGGGGTGGCAGCTGGGGCGGCCAGCAGGGCGTCGACGAGAGCGCACTGCCCGCCACGATGGAGGTAGACTACGTCCGTGTGTTCCAAAAGAAGTAAGCACCATCGAAAGACTGCCCTTCTTCTCTATACACTTATTGCTGCGAATGCCCCCTGTGCATTCGCAGCAATATTGTTAATGCCCGTCTGAAACACCGAGACGAAGACCAACCGCAGCATCACGCCGAGAGTTTACATCTCTATACGACATCCACTTTTGCCAAAAACAGAACAAGAAGCAAACTCTTGTAACACTGGCACTTACGTTCCACTCACTGTTCAAATCGTCCACATTCTGAGCTGTATGGCCTTGCCAGACAAGCAGAATCATCGTACCTTTGCACCGTCGAAAGTCAACAACGACTGACGACACACGGCAACGTAACGAAACAACCACAAATTAACAACATGATGAAAACAATAGTTAAGAACCTCACGATGATTCTCGCCGCAGCCGCCACCTTCACGGCTTGCTCGAACACTGACCTTTACGACCCCGCCGGTGTAGAGCTGCAGACCAAGCAGTCCTACCAGGAGAACTTCTCCAAGAAATACGCCGGCGTGAACCTGAACCAGAGCTGGGACTACAGCACCAAGCAGAGCACCTACAGCCTGCCCGTCAAGAGCAACAAGGCTCGCACACGTGCCAGCGAGGGTTCGTGGAGCAAGGAAGACTACTGGTACGAGGTGGACAACAGCACACTCAACTGGATGCACGAGCAGCTCGTAGAGGGTGAAGATCACCGTGATCTGGGTAAACCTTTCTATATGACCGTTCCCGGCAACGACTTCTACATCGTACCCATCTATCAGGGTGTGGCCAGCGCCGTGTGGGAGTTCCACGTGGTGATTGGCTCTGACGACTACCTCATCTGGGGCAAGTCTGAGGAGATAGAGATTAAGGACGTGCGCAACCAGGAATGGCACGGCGTTGTTCAGCCCACTTACGAGTGGGGTGGCGACGGCCAGTGGTGGGAAAGCCTGTTCAACACCGACGGCAACGACAAGTGGACCTGGATTCCCACCGAGGGTGGTGTGCGCAACACGGTGACCAATGTCCGTGCCATACCCCGCAAATTCTCCAACTTCCCCGTGGGCGAGGACATGTACTTCTACCTGAAGGTGACCCAAGGCGATGCAGGCAACTGCGAGACCGGTACCGAGCAGTCGTCGCTGAACGGACAGATGCTGCACCTCGACTGCCCGCGGCCCACGAACATCCCGGCCGAGTACGAGACGATGATTATCGGTTGCGAGGATGCCAACCTGGAGAACGCCGACTACGACATGAACGACCTGGTGCTGCTGGTCTACGGCCCGCAGGTGCCCAAGCCCATCGAGATTACCGAGGGCGACCCCGTGGTGAGCACCAAGACCGTGCGCTACATGATTGAGGACCTGGGCGACACCGACGACTTCGACTTCAACGACGTGGTCATCGACATGCTCGACATCACCGAGAAGACGCCCGTCTACACCAACGGCAAGCTCACCTCCTGGAACGAGGTTTCCCACAGACAGCAGGCCATCATCCGCCACCTGGGAGGCGTGCTGCCCTTCACCCTCACCGTGGGCGACACCACCCTGCCTGAGCTTGGCGGCCAGAGCACCTTCCAGACCAGCCCCGACCAGAAGTTCGACGTCAGCGGATGGAACATCGACCAGCACAACATCAGCGTACAGGTGCGCCAGAAGTCCAACAGCACGGTCTACTACCACGTCACATTCCCCCGTGCCGGCGAAGCTCCCATGATCATCGCCGTAGACCCCACGCAGACATGGATGCCCGAACGCCAGAGCGTGCCCAGCACATGGTTCTACATTCCCGAGTAATAAGAATCAAATACCATAAGAAGATAAACATCACCCATGTATTTGTTAGTAGTTAGTAAAAAGAGTTATTGTTAGTAGTTGGGAAGGGCGTGTGCGTGAGCATGCGCCTTTTTCCGTCTTCGGCAATGGCACTGACTACCACCCCCGCCGACCGAGTATTCACCCTAAAAACCCAAGACACAATGAAACGAATCGCACTCATCCTCATCGCCGTCCTCCTCTCGCTGGGAGGCGCCCAGGCCCGCAAGGCCGCCAAGTTCATCACCGTCAGCGGCCAGGACCTCGTGCTGCCCGGCGGCGAGAAGTTCTTCATCCAGGGCACCAACCTGGGCAACTGGCTCAACCCCGAGGGCTACATGTTCGGCTTCGGCCGCACCAACTCCCCTTGGATGATCGACCTCATGCTGCGCCAGCTGGTGGGTCCCGACGAGGCCGCCCGCTTCTGGCAGCAGTTCAAGGCGAACTACATCACCCGCGACGACCTGCACTTCATCCGCCAGCAGGGGGCCAACACCGTGCGCCTGCCCTTCAACTACCGCCTCTTCACCCAAGAAGACTACATGGGCCTGGCCGACAACACCCACGAGGGCTTCCGCATCATCGACCAGCTGGTGGAGTGGTGTCGCCAGGAGGACCTCTACCTCATCCTCGACATGCACGACTGCCCCGGCGGACAGACCGGCGACAACATCGACGACGGCTACGGCTATCCCTGGCTCTTCGAGAGCGAGGCATCGCAGCAGTTGTTCTGCGACATCTGGCAGCGCATAGCCCGCCACTACGCCAAGGAACCCGTCATCCTGGGCTACGAGCTGATGAACGAACCCATCGCCCACTACTTCGCCAACAAAGACTCGCTCAATCAGCTCTTAGAACCGCTCTACAAGCGCGCCGTCAAGGCCATCCGCCAGGCTGACCGCAACCACATCATCCTGCTGGGCGGCGCACGCTGGAACTCCGACTTCTTCATGTTCCACGACTGGACCTTCGACCCCAACATCATGTACACCTGCCACCGCTACGGCGGCGATGCCACGGCCGAGGCCATCGGCGACTACACCCGCCACCAGCAGAAGACCGACCGCCCCATGTACATGGGCGAGATAGGACACAACAGCGACGAGTGGCAGGCCGACTTCGTGCGGGTGATGAAGCAGCAGAACATAGGCTACACCTTCTGGCCCTACAAGAAGCTCGACAACTCCTGCATGAACGCCATCCAGCGCCCCAAGGGCTGGCGCGAGGTCATCGTGCACTATGCCGAGACGCCCCGAGGCACCTTCCAGGAGTTCCGCGACGCCCGTCCCGACCAGGCCGAGGCCCGCAGGCTGCTCGGCGAGTTCCTCGACAACTGCCGCTTCAGCCAGTGCCGCCCCCAGGAGGGCTACATCCGCTCCATGGGCCTGAAGGATTAAGCGACAAGTTTAAGCAGAGCAACTGTGACCGCCTGTGGGGCAACCGCGACCGAGGCCGCCGGGAACGCCCCGCCCGTATATTTTTCCTTTCAGTGTTTTTGGCGGAACCGTGCCAAAAGACAGTAAGGCGGAACTTACTAAATAATATTAAATTAACGCGAAGAAGTAACAATATTTTCCCTTTTTTGTTTATCTTTGCATACCTAGAAAGCATGCCGACTGGTTTGCAGAGACCAGGCATTTAACCTTAAAGCCACCAAACTGACTACCGACAATGAGCCAACATACACATCTGCCCCTCCTCCTACTACTGCTCTGCCTGCTGTGCGGCAGCGCACGCGCCCAGCAGCCCACCCTGAAACAGCTGTACCAGCAGATTGACGACGCCATCGACCACTCACCCGAATATGTGGCCACCTACGAACAGCGCATCAACGACGTACACAGCCGCTTCGACAAAGAGCGCGATGCGGCCAAGCGCCTGGACCTGTCGAAGCTGCTCTTCGAACTCTACCGAGCCTTCAACAGCGACTCCGCCCTGCACTATATCCAAGTCTACATCGACACCGCCCAGGCCCTGGGCAGGCAGCAGGAGGCCGACCAGGGACGCGCCATCATGGCCTACCAGTGCTCGACGGTGGGTCTCTACACCGAGGCGCTGGGCATTCTGCACGACATCAGTGCTGCCACCCTCACGCCCGAGGGCCAGGTGGACTACTACCGCTCCTGCATGCACGTGTGCGGCGAGCTGGGCTTCTACACCAGCGTGCCCAGCATGCACGACTACTACCAGCGGCTGAAGGTGGAGTACCGCGACTCGCTCTACAGCGTGGCATCGCCCCAGAGCGAGCCTTACCTGGAGCAGCGCGAGCAACAGCTGCTGTGGCAGCACATGTTCGACGAAGCCCTGCAGACCAACGATCAACGGCTGTCGAACGTAGCGCCTGACAGCCGTGGCTTCGCCATCGTCAGCTACTACCGCTCACTTATCTACCGCACGCAGGGCGAGCAGCAGAAGGCCGCACGCTGGCTGGCCATGTCGGCCCTGGCCGACATCAAGAACGCGGTGATGGACCAGGCATCGCTCATCGAGCTGGCCTCGCAGCTCAACAGCGAGGGCGACTTCGACCGCTCCTACCGCTACATACGCTTCACCTGGGAGTGCAACAACCGCTTCAACACGCGCATGCGCTCCTGGCAAATATCGCCCATCCTCACCGTCATTGAGAATAACTACCAGAACGAGGCCCTGCGCACCAACCGCATCATGCTGCTGGCCGTGGTGGCCGTGAGTCTGCTGGCGCTGATGCTGCTGGCGGCCCTGTGGTTCCTGCACCGCCGCAACAAGCAGCTGGACAGCGCCCACGCCGAGCTGACCCGCGCCAACGGCCAGCTCACCGACAGCAACGCCCGGCTGGAGACGCAGGCCCAGGAGTTGTCGTCGCTCAACCGGCAACTGTCGGCTGTCAACGGCCAGCTCACCGAGGCCAACCATGTGAAGGAGGAGTACATAGGCCGCTTCATGAGTCTCTGTTCGCAGTACATCAACAAGCTCGACGACTACCGCAAGATGGTGAACCGCAAGATGAAGAACAAGGAGCTGGACGAGCTGTTCCGGCTGACCAAGTCGACCGAACTCAAGGAAAAGGAACTGGACGAGCTATACGAGAACTTCGACTCGGTGTTCCTGCACCTCTTCCCCACGTTCATCGACGAGTTCAACCAGCTCTTGCAGCCCGAGTACCGCATCCATCCCAAGCAGGAGTATCAGCTCACCACCGACCTGCGCATCTTCGCCCTCATCCGCCTGGGCATCGAGGACTCGTCGAAGATAGCCGAGTTCCTGCACTACTCGGTCAACACCATTTATAATTATCGCGCACGCATCAAGAGCGGTGCCGTCTGCAACCGCGAGCACTTCGAGCAGCGCATGAAGGAGATCGGGCTGCCCAAGGCCTGAGAGCTAGCGAATGACTTTCTTTCCCTGCATTACGTAGACGCCGTGCTGCGGCGTGTGGTGCGGAGGCAGGCTTCGACCTTGAAGGTCGAAGCACTGTGGGCGCTGCGCATGGGGGCCGCTGAGGGGTGGCTGCTGCACGCCCAGCGTCTCGTTGCTGGTGGAGAAAATGACGTTCTGCGGGTCGGAGGTGTCGATGGTGAAGCGGTACACGTCGCCACGGGTGAGCGTCTGGCCCGAGCGGAGCATGACGTTGCCGTTGTCTGAGTCGTTGAAGTTCACGTAGAACACATCGCTGGTGTTCTTGATAATGCAGCTGCCGTTGCGGGCGCGGAACTCGTTGGTGCCGTTGTCGCCGAAGGAGTTCTGGTGGAAAAACTTGAAGTTCACCATGTCGGGGTTCAGCTGCCGCCCCACCTCCAGCGTCAGCTGATAGGTGTGCTCGCCCGTGCGGGCCAGTGGCAGGGCACGGCTCTCGTCCCATCCGCCGTCGCTGCCCGCCACATAGGCCGGTTTGCCGATGCTGCTGTTGGCGCCGATGGCCCAGATGCAGCCCGAGCCGTCGGCGGTGTTGTAGGCGAGGGGCTGGTCGTCGGCATCGAGGGGTGTCACGCGGAAGCCCAGCGAGCTGAAGTTGGCCGTCACCCGATAGCGTCCGCTCACGGCCACAAAGCGGAAGGTGCCGTCGTCCTGACGCACGAAGAAGTCGGGGTCGCTATACCAGTTGCGGTCGCTCAGTTCCGAGGCTCCCGTGGCCTCATAGGTCTCGTCCTGCGTCAGGTCGAGCACCGTCGCATAGCTGTTGCCTCCCACATAGTCCAGTGCGGCACCGCCAAAGAACAGGTTCTCCTTCTTCGTGGCGTTACCTATCAGACAGTCGTAGACAGTGCTGCGCTCGGTGCCGATGGCATTGTCGTTGGCATACTCCCAATACATGCCTCCGGCCAGGTCCTGGTCAATGATGTACTGGCACTTGCCCGTCAGCGAGCGGGCGTTGTCGTAGCCGAAGACGAACTGCCCGCTCTGGTTGGTCACATAAGGCACGCGGGCCACGTCGTCCCAGTGGTCTATCCACTTGCCTTGGGCTATGCCGTCTTCTATCTCCTGCAGGCTCACCTGATTAGCCGAGCCGCTGCCGTCGCCATTACCGTTACCATAGAAGGCCAGGCCCATCACCAGCTTGTCGGCCGGAATGCCGGCCTGCAGGTGCTCCTGAATGCTCTCGTGGGCCACCTTCCAGCCGTTGCCCACGGTGCCGCCGCGGTAGAGTGCTGAGTGGTGGTGGGGCGGCGGGGCCATGTCGTAGGTCATCACGTTGACGAAGTCCAGATACTGGATGCAGGCGGGATAGTTGTAGTAGCCGGGGCTGCTGCTCGACGCCATGGTGAGCAGCAGGTCGTCGCCCAGGGCCTGGCGCAGGTCGCGCAGCAGCAGCGTGTAGTTCTGCTTCTCATCGCTTGGCGACGACTCGCCGCTGGAGTTGTTGCCGGGGAACTCCCAATCAATGTCGATGCCATCCAGCCCGTACTGGTCGCAGAACTGTCGGCACGACTGTGCGAAGGTCTGACGGGCCTCGGCGCTGGCAGCCACGGGCGAGAAGTGTCCGCGCCCCCATCCGCCCACGGAGAGGAGCACCTTCAGGCGCGGGTTGCGCTCCTTCAGGGCCACCACCTGCTGCATGCGGCTCAGGCCGTCGGCAAACACCCGGTTGTCGTTGCCGATGCCACCGAAGGCATAGTTGATATGGGTCATCATGGTGGGATCGGGCAGGATGCTGCTCCACGACGTCACATAGGCCACCACCTTCTTGGCCTCGGCGGGCATGGGTTTGCGGTAGACGCGCACATAGTCCACGAGCAGCTCGCAGGGCAGCGCACTCTCGTCCACGCCCTTGTAGCCGCCCCAATCGCCGCCCCAGGCCAGGTTGAGGATGGGGTGAAAGGCGTAGTGGAAAGGCCAGACGGCGTGGTCGTCGCTTTCCTTGTCGAAGGAGAGCTGCACCTGGCCGTCGACGTAGAACGTCAGCCGCTCGCTGGTCCACTCCAGGCCGTAGACGTGGTAGTCGTCCTCGGCACCGGACAGGTACATGGCATGGGTCTTCTGCGTGCCCTTGGTGTGGTTGTAGGCATCGCAGTGGATGCTCGACGACACGCTGTTGGGGTCGGCTCCCACCTCCTCCATGATGTCAATCTCGCCACAGCGGGGCCAGGGGTTGGTGTTCCAGTCCACGTTGACGGGCATCATCCAGAAGGCGGGCCAGGTGCCCTTGCCCTTGGGCAGTTTGATGCGGGCCTCGAAGTAGCCGTAGCACCAGCCCGTGGAGGGACGCAGGTTCAGGCGGCCCGACACCACCTCGCCGTCCACCTTCTGGCAGCGGATGGTGAGGTGGTCGTCCTCCACGAACACCACTTTGTTTCCCTTGAAGGTCTTGCCAACATAGCGTTGCAACTCGTGGTTCACCCAGCCGGCTGACTGTATCTCAAACTTCCAGTCGGCGGTGTTCAGTTCAGTTCCCTCAAAGTCGTCGTTGAAGTCCAGCTGATAGCCTTGGGGCACATAACCCGATTCCTCGTGTGTGGTGGCGGGCTGGGCGTTGACGATGGTGCAGGGCAGCAGCAGGGCTGCGGCGCAGCTGATAGCAGTAACAAAGCGTTTTAGTCTTTTCATCATTTTTCCAGTTGTTTTGATTTCAGCTACAAATATACGAAAAAAAAGACGTACGCGCACACATACTATTATAATAAAGTGGACTGAGCGCACGTCGGGAGCCGCCCGGACACCCCTGACAGCGGCAAAGCAGGCCAATAAGACAGCAGCAAAAAAGTGGACGCTGCAAGACCGGTGGGAAAATGTCACAAAAGAGCAGAAATGCAGCTTATTTGTGTTACGTTTACAATAAATAACGTCCACTTTTCCCGCCACACATTAAACCTGCAAATATTTAAGAATCAAAAGATTAACGAAACGATAACGCCACATTCATCCACTTTTTTCCTACTCGGCCAAGAAAAATCATTCAAAAGCAATTACCTTTGCATAGCAAAACGCAGCACGACAAAATAAATGCGCGTAATACATAAACATAAAACTATAAAATCACAATGACAAAGAAACCTTTTATTTTCATGATCTCGCTACTGGCGATGCTGGCCTTCGGTTCGTCCACGGCCATGGCTCAGCGAGTGGTGAGAGGACTGGTCGTTGATGCCGAAGGCACCGAGTTGCCAGGCGTCAGCGTAGTGGTAAAAGGCAAGGAGGCGGGCGGAACCGTCACCAGCATCGATGGCAAATATGCCATCACGGTGCAGCCTACGGACACCATCAGTTTCACGTATGTCGGCTTCAGCACCGTGAAAGAGTATGTGGGTCGGCGCGAAACCATCGACGTAGTGATGCGTGAAGACGAGAACACCCTGGAAGAAACGGTGGTGGTGGCCTTCGCCAAGCAGAAGAAGAACTCGGTCATCGGTTCTATCGAGACCATCAACCCTGCTGAGTTGAAGACACCCTCGACCAACCTGACCAACACGCTGGCCGGACGCATTGCCGGCGTCATCTCCTACCAGCGCAGCGGCGAGCCGGGCAAGGACAACGCCAACTTCTTCGTCCGCGGCGTCTCCACCATCAACAGTGCCCTGGCCGGACCGCTGATTCTCATCGACGGCATAGAGATGTCGACCGAAGACCTGGCCCGCCTGGAACCCGAGAACATTGCCAGCTTCAGCATCATGAAGGATGCCACGGCCACGGCACTGTACGGTTCGAAGGGTGCCAACGGCGTCATCCTGGTCACCACGAAGAGCGGCCGCAAGGGCAAGGTGAAGATTACCACCCGCGTAGAGTCGCAGATTTCCACGCCTACGAAGATTCTGGAGTTCGTCGACGGCGTTGACTACATGAACCTCTACAACTACGCCCAGCGCACGCGCGACCTGTCGGGCAACATCAGCGACGCCTACCTGAAGGAGAAGATTGAAAACACCATCGCCGGCACCGACCCGCAGCTCTATCCCAATGTGGACTGGTATGGCATGATGTTCAAGAACGCCACCGTCAACACCAAGGCCACGGTGACGGCCTCGGGCGGCGGCGAGGTGGCTCAGTACTACCTCTCGGCAGCCTATACGCACGAGAACGGCCTGCTGAAGGTGCCCTCGGTGAACAACTATAACAACAACATCAGCATCAACCGCTACAACATCCGCGCCAACATCGACGTCAACCTGACCAAAACCACCAAGGTGGCCGTGAAGGTCTACTCGCTGCTCGACCGCTCGAACACGCCCGCAGCCTCGACCAGCTCGCTGTTCGACCAGATTATGCGCGCCAACCCCGTGGACTTCCCCGCCTACTACGACAAGTCCATCGACAACACCTATTATTATGCTGAGCACGTGCTCTACGGCAACGCCGGACAGATGGCTCAGTATCCTAACCCCTACGCTCAGATGATGGTGGGCTACTCCGACGGCTTCAACTACACGGGCAACTCCATCTTCACCATCGAGCAAGACCTGAGCATGCTGACCGAGGGTCTGTCGCTGCGCGGTCTGGCCTCGTTCACCTCGACAGGTTCCAACACCAACACCCGCACCATATCGCCCTTCTACTATCAGCTGGTGACCGACGTCAGCGAGCTGGGCACGAAGTACAGCCTGCGCCAGTCGGGTGCCGACGGCTCTGACCGCCTGAGCAACCCTGTCCAGTCGCTCTCTACCTCCAGCTCCTACTACTTCGAGGCTGCCGCCCAGTACAACCGCACGTTCGGCAAGCACGGCGTGGGCGCCCTGCTCGTAGGCCAGATGAAGGAGCAGCTGCTGGGCAACGCCGGCGGTGCCTTCGGTTCGCTGCCCGTGCGCACGCTGGGCCTCTCGGGCCGTCTCACCTACTCCTTCGACGACCGCTACTTCGTGGAGGGTAACTTCGGCTACAACGGCTCTGAGAAGTTCGACCGCCACCACCGCTGGGGTTTCTTCCCCTCTGTCGGTGTGGGCTACATCATCTCTAACGAGAAGTTCTGGAACGATTTGGGTCTCTACGACATCTTCCCCATGTTCAAGTTCAAGGCCAGCTACGGTCTGGTGGGTAACGACAACGTGATGGCCACGGGCGAGCGCTTCTACTACCTGGCCGACGTGAGCATGAACAACAGCGGAACGGGCTACACCTGGGGCCAGAACTTCGACGTGACCTACCCCGGCTACTCCATCAACCGCTATGCCAACGAGAAGATTGGCTGGGAAGCCTCGAAGAAGCAGAACTACGGCGTAGAGATGGACCTGCTGGGCAAGGCCACCATCCAGGTGGAGTACTTCCGCGAGAACCGCGACGACATCTACCAGCAGATGCAGGCTGTTCCCCAGACGATGGGTGCCACGGCCGACATCTACGCAAACCTGGGCAAGGCCAAGAGCCATGGCATCGACGCCTCGTTCGACATCAACTGGAGCATCAACAAGGACTGGTGGCTGCAGACCCGCTTCAACTATACCTACGCCACCAGCGAATACCTCCGTGGCGGCGACCTGATCTACCCCGAGGAGTGGCGCAACCGCATGGGCTACAGCCTCTCGCAGCAGTGGGGCTACGTGGCTGAGCGCCTCTTCATCGACGACGAGGACGTGCAGAACAGCCCCGTGCAGTTCGACGGCACGCCCGGCACCGACTACATGGCCGGCGACATCAAGTACGTCGACATCAACAAGGATGGTAAGATCGACGTGAAGGACCAGGTGGCCATCGGCTACCCCAGCGACCCGGAGATTATCTATGGCTTCGGTGCCTCCACCGGCTACAAGGGCTTCGATTGTTCCTTCTTCTTCCAGGGTTCGGCCCACTCCTCCTTCTTCATCCAGCCCAACTCCATCGAGCCGTTCGCCTCGCACCGCAATGCGCTGAAGCTCGTCGTGGGCAACTACTGGAGCGAGGAGAACCCCGACCCGCACGCCTTCTGGCCCCGCCTCTCCACCAGCGTCAACTCGAACAACACGAGGACCTCAACCTGGTGGCTGCGCAACGGTGCCTTCCTGCGCCTGAAGACGGTGGAAATAGGCTACTCGCTGCCCACGAAGACCACCAAGAAATGGGGCTTCGACCTCGTCCGCTTCTTTGCCTCCGGCAACAACCTGTTCTGCTTCAGCGACTTCAAGCTGTGGGACCCCGAAATGGGCGGCTACGGCATAGGCTACCCCACGCAGCGCGTCTATAACGTTGGTATCAATGTTGAATTCTGATGAGTTATGAGTTAAGAATTATGAGTTAAGAGTTTTATTAGCTATATGAAAAAGATTTTAAAATATACATTCATCGGGATGCTGACATTCATGGCCAGCGGCTGCTCCGACTATCTGGATGTGGTACCCGACAACACACAGGAGATCTCTGCCC
>ERZ842401.6131-NODE-6131-length-12973-cov-3.331088_pt1 | contig 12973 bp, 10 predicted proteins | sample MGYA00521270_ERZ842401 | MGnify/ENA primary metagenome ERZ842401 (study PRJEB31892, sample SAMEA3878208) | bioreactor metagenome | biome: Moose rumen | place: Sweden | collected 2011-10 | study: EMG produced TPA metagenomics assembly of the PRJEB12797 data set... | reverse complement strand
GTCGCAGAACCTCTCCTAAACCTTCAACAACCAGACTTTCTCCAAGCTCTTCGGGAAAGACAAGGAGAAACGGAGGAAGAATCAGGACGAGGAAGAGGATGAGAAGGAGGAGGATCGCAACATGAACGACACCAACCTCGACCCGGAACTCACCAAGGGACAGCGTGGTGCGCGGCGTGACAGCGGCTCCGGAGACCTCGACGAGGATGGCTACGTGAAGTTCAAGATTCCCTGGTCTTTCTCCATCTCCTACGGCGTCTCCATGCGCGAGAACACACAGGCGGAGATCAACAAGGAACGGATGCGTTACCCCTTCAAGCTCACCCACACGCTCAACTTCTCGGGCAACATACAGATTGCCTCCGGATGGAACATCACCTGGTCGTCGGGCTATGACTTCAATGCCAAGCAGATGTCCATGACCACGGCTTCCGTCTCGCGCGACCTCCATTGCTTCACCATGTCGGCCAGCATGGTGCTGACCCCTTACACCTCTTATAACTTCACCTTTGCGGCCAATGCCTCCACGCTCGCCGATGCCCTCAAGTGGCGCAAGCAGAGCAGCTACACCAACACCCTCGAATGGTACTAACTACACAGATACATACGATGAAAAAACTACTCTTCTTGCCTCTTCTGGCACTTCTCCTTCTGCCGCTCGGTTGCAACAAGGAAACCGAGTACCACCGGGCGCGCTTCCTGCGGCCCGACAATGTGGCACTCTACGTCTATGCTGATCAGGAATGGGACTCCGTCTCCTTCGAGACGACGGAATCCTACACGCTTAGCTCCCTCGCGGAATGGTGCGTCATCCCCGAGGAGCACCAGAGCCTGACGATTCCCTATTCCAATGCCCTCGTCTGCTGTTATGCCTGGCTGCACTTCGATGCCAACACGACCGGCGAGCAGCGCCATACCTTCCTCCATCTCGACGCTGGCGAGTACAGCATCGATGCGAATGTCATCCAGCTGCCGTTCCTCTGTGTGACGAATCCCGTGCAGTTCGGCGAAGTGCTCCTGCCACTGAACGTGGGTGCCGACACCGAGCAGGCCACCCTCGTCTTTACCGTCTTCGCCCCCTGGACGCTGACCACGGACTGCGAGTGGCTCACGCTTGCCACTGCCGCCGGCCGTGCAGGCGATTGGAACGTCGTCGTCAGTTTCCAGCCTAACACCACTTCTGAGGACCGCACTGCCACCCTCACCCTCACCTCCCGCGGTGTCAGTGAGGCCATCACCATTGTCCAGGCCAAGCCTGTCGAGGAATAGTCCCACGTGAGTGAGCGTACTTTCATAGCCATCGACCTGAAGTCGTTCTACGCTTCAGTGGAGTGCGTGGACAGAGGGCTGGACCCGCTGACCACGAACCTCGTGGTGGCCGACAAGAGCCGGACGGAGAAGACAATCTGTCTGGCGGTGACGCCGTCGTTGAAGGCCTATGGCATCGGCGGACGGGCGCGGCTGTTTGAAGTGGTGCAGCGGGTACGCGAAGTGAACTATGAGAGGCGGCGCGACGCCGGATGGCGGTATAAGGGAAAGTCATCAGACGACAACGAGCTGAAGGCACACCCCGACTGGGAACTGGATTATATCGTCGCTCCACCGCGAATGGCTCATTATATTGAGGTGAGCAGACAAGTCTTCCAGACTTATTTGAAATATGTGTCGTCCGAGGATATCCACGTCTATAGCATCGACGAGGTGTTTATGGATGTGACGGATTATCTGGACATCTACAAGGTGACGCCGCATGAATTGGCAATGCGTATGATCCGCGACGTACTGGTCACGACGGGCATCACGGCCACGGCAGGCATCGGCACGAATATGTATCTGGCGAAGGTGGCGATGGACATCGTGGCGAAGCACGCGCCGGCAGACAAGGACGGCGTACGCATCGCGGAGCTGGATGAGATGAGCTACCGGCGCACGCTGTGGAACCATCGCCCGCTGCGTGACTTCTGGCGCGTGGGGCGGGGCATCGCGGCGAAGTTGGCGGAATATGGCATCACCTCGATGGGTGAGATTGCACGGCGCTCGCTCCAGAACGAGGACTTCTTCTATCGCCTGTTCGGCGTGAACGCGGAGTTGCTCATCGACCACGCCTGGGGCTGGGAGCCCTGCACCATTGACTATGTGAAGGCGTACCGTCCTGAGTCGAGTTCCTTCAGCAGCGGACAGGTGCTCCAGGAGCCTTACGAATGGGCAAAGGCAAAGGTGGTGTTGCAGGAAATGGCTGATGCGATGGCTCTCAGCCTTTTCTCGAAGCAGTTGGTGACGGACCAGCTGGTGCTGAGCATCAGCTACGACACCGTGAACCTGGCGGATCCGGAACGGCGGGCACGCTATACGGGACCTGTGACAACGGACTACTACGGCCGTGCCGTGCCCAAGCACGCCCACGGGACAGAGAATCTCCCGCGACAGACATCTTCCGCATCGCTCATTGTGAAGGCGGCAACAAGGCTGTACGAACGTATCACTGATCCCGACCTGCTCATACGACGCATTACATTGGTCACGAACCATGTCGTTCCCGAGTCGCAAGTGAAGCAGGATCCTGCTCCCGTGCAGCTCGATATCTTCACGGACTATGAAGCAGAGGAACGTCAGCGTCAGGCGGAGACAGAAGCGCTGACGAAGGAGCGTCGCTTACAGACAGCACAGCTCACCATCAAATCCCGCTTCGGGAAGAACGCCATCCTCCGCGGCATGAGCTACACCGAGGGGGCAACGGCCAAGGACCGGAACGCTCAAATCGGAGGACACAGGGCTTAAAGGGAGTTGAAAGTTGAAAACTGACATGAACGAGTACGACGATATCATTCACCTTCCGCATCCGGTCTCGAAGAAGCATCCGCAGATGTCCATGATGCAACGTGCTGCGCAGTTTGCGCCTTTTGCTGCCTTAACGGGATATAACGATGCGATTTCCGAGGCCGAGCAAGAGCACAATCAGCCTTAGTCCTTCATTCTTCTCTTGAACGTGTCGAAGTCTGTGTCGATGCGTGACAGCTCATAGGGGGCGATGTTCAGGGAGAAGGTGCCCTGGAGGTCGGGGAGGTCGAAGTAGGTGCGCAGGAGACTGGCCAGGTTGAAACTTAGGCTGTCGGCATGTCCGGTGGAGTGGGAGAGGGCGGAGGCACGACGCATGAGCTGGCGGCAGACGGAGGTGAGGTAGGCGGCGTCATGTTCTTCGAAGCGGAGTGTGCGCAGGAGGACGAAGGCAGCCACGAGGCCGTCCGTGTGGAGCAGGAACTCCACGCGACGACGGGGTTGAGTGATGTCGAGGCGGTCGAGGAGATGTTCCATGACCCTGAAGTCATCAATGACGGGTAGCCACTGCGCCACGAGTTTCTGGCGGTCGATGATGTGGTGCTCGTCGTGCAGCGCGTCGGACAGTCGCAGGAACCCCTCGTCGAAGAGGCTGAGTGAATGTTGTGTGAGACGCCGTGCTGCCGCCTTGGCCACGGTGACAGTGAAGGCTTTGGGATGCCAGAGAATCAACGTTTGTGCCACGCGCCAGAAGTCATCGGGCGGCAATGTGGGGACCATCCGCTCGCCGATGAGGTAGCCGGCGGTGCGGAAATGAGAGTGGGAGAGGCTCTCCAGATACGCGATGAGGGCCTCATGGTCGCCGTCGTCGAAGAGGTGGCGCAGGCGTTGGTTGATGAGTGGATGGAAGTGCTGGTCCATGGTCAGCGTGCGCGCAGTTTGATGGCTTCGGCGGTTGTGATTTGCTGGTCGCCACGGAAAGCTACGATGAATGCTTCGGGGAAGGTCTCGCGCACCTGTACGAGTTCGTTCTTGATGTCGAGATAGCTGTCAGAGTGGCTGTAGATGCCTTTGAAGCGGTCGCCGGCGGGGATGAAGCGCACGCCTTGGAAGCCTTTCAGGCGGTGGTCGCCTTCTGGCAGGGGCTTGGCGGTGTTCATCAGTTGGATTGCGAAATAGGTGGGTGCGATGCTGTCGGCAGCAGCCGTGGGCGTGGTTCCTGTGGCTGTGACTGCGGTTGCCTCGGCAGCGGCCGGTTGCTGCGCCTGTGCTTTGGCCTGTTCCTCGGCTTGCGCTTCGGCAATCACCTTCGCCTCAGCCGCCTCTTTCGCCTTGGCGTCGGCTAGTTCACGCTTCTTCTCTGCCTGCTTATCGGCGGGCGTAGTCGCTGCAGGAACCGACTTGGCTGGCTCGGTACGCGGATCGTAGTGCGTGAAGTGCAGGTTGCGGAGCGTCTGGCGGTGCACCTTGCCGTCGGCGGTCAGCTTCTTCCATTCGGCGAGCGCATCCACGATGGCCTCTGCGAGCTCAGCCTGTCCTTTTGCGGACGTGATGTAGTCCCGCTCCTGTGAGTTGGTGATGAAGCCCACTTCCGTGAGTACACCCGGCATGGTGGTGTTCTCGCAGACATAGAGTTCGCGCTTCTTCACGCCGCGGCTCACCTCGCGTCCATGACCGAGGTAGTGCTTCTGCAGCAGCAGTGCCAGCAACTCGCTCTTCCCGGCCTGGCTTCCTTTGAGGGGCACGTTGGTGGCGAAGAACGATTCGGTGCCGCGCGCAAACTGGTTCGGAGCAGCGTTGACATGGATGGAGAGGAACAGCTCTGCACCACGGGCGTTGGCGATGTTGCAGCGCTCCTGCAGGGATAGGAACTTGTTCTTCTCGCGCGTATAGACCACACGTACGCCGCTGATATTCTTACCGATGAGGCGCCCCACCTCCTTCGCCACGGCCAGCGTGATGTCTTTCTCATAGACGTCGCCGAACTCGCAGCCCACGTCATGCCCGCCATGGCCGGCATCGATGACCCATATCACATTCTTGGCGGCCATGCTGCTTACCATGAACAGGGCGACCGCAATAGACAGAAAACGTCTCATGAATACACTTTTTACTCCTTATGGGCGCAAAGGTAGGAATAAAAGTTGAGAGTTGACGGCAGATGCCCGAAAGTTTTTATGAAAATGATGCTATTTTTTTCCACTCTCGTTCATTCTTTGTACTTTTGCGTCCAAAACCAATCAAAGGAATCATTCATGAGCGACGGAAATGTCAACAGGGCTTTGTTGCCGCACACGCCCTATGCCAGCGGCATGAAAATGGGACAGGCGATGGCTCGCGCCAAGGCCGAGCAGGCTTTCAGGAAATGGCTGCGTGCAGACCAGCCTGCACTGTCGGATGCCGAAGTCGAGGCGAAGCTGGAGGCATTTAGAAGACTTCTGCAGTAGATAGAGGCACAAAAAAAACCGCATCGGTGATGTGATGAGAACTCCGAGTATGAATGATTTGAGTGCCCACTTCCTTTGTAATCTGCCGGCCTCCGTGAAGAGGTTACCCCGAAGGGCGCAGCCCGCCATTGGATAGCGAAGCGTTCTCGGTTTTCTGAATATTATTGATGAGTCTCCCGATCGAACCGATGCGGCTATCTGTGAATAGGTGTGTCAAAGAACGGTGATGCAAAGGTACGGGACTTTTCGCGATTCTGCAAGTTTTCGAGGCAGAAAACGCGAAGTGATGGCCTACACTGCAACTTTCTGCCTGAAAATTTGCAGATACCCACGAATTTTTCTTACTTTGTCCTCGAATTAGTGCCTTCATGTTCACGCACGCGCGTACCTTAGTATTAAACGTCAAATGGACAACCTCAGCCATATCATCCTTGCAGCTGCTCTCTTGCCGGCTGTCATCCTAATGATTATCATCCTTGTACGCGACAGGGAGCACCCCGAACCCGTCTCGTGGCTTGCCCGCGGCGTGTTCTACGGTGTCCTCTCGGCCTTTGGCTCGTTGGCAATCTCCATGCCGTTGCTTTCTACGGGACTGATTACCGAGCACTACACCACACCTTTCCAGGCCATCCTCATGGCTTTCGGCGGCGCTGCCATCCCCGAGGAGACGTCGAAGCTGTTCTTCCTGTGGCTGCTCTTGCGCAAGAATCCCTATTTCGACGAATACTTCGACGGCATCGTCTATGCCGTCTGCATCGGCTTGGGCTTCGCCGCCTTCGAGAATGTCGGCTACCTCTTCGATGCGGGTGACCACTGGGCTTTCACAGCCATCGCGCGTGGCCTACTTTCCGTGCCGGCGCATTTCTTCTTCGCCGTGCTGATGGGCTACTACTACAGCCTCGTTCATTTCGGCCATAACCCGTTTCGCAACGCCATCCTGATGTGGGTGGCACCCGTGCTCGCCCATGGCATCTATGATGCCATCGCCATGTCCACATCGCTGACACCCAGAATGGAAGGCATCTTCAGCATTGCTCTCCTGCTGTTCTGCAATGAACTGCGCAAACTGTGTCAGCGCCACATCGGCGACCTGCAGCGCGTGGATGCAGAGCACTACAACAAGAATCCATTCTCCTAAATTATAGATTTCAACAAACACAGACCCAGAGGACATGAAACAAACCCTCACCTTGCTGGCCGCCGCACTGGCGGGCATCACATCCCTCTCCGCGCAGGTCACCTCCGGCTCTACCCATAGTGTGGCGGCCGGCATCCCCCACACGACCATTCCCTTCCGTGTCGAAGACCGCGGCACGAAGCTGCCCGACATCTCATGGGGCTTGGACCTGGCCTGGATTTCCGAAGGCAATCTCCAGCGCGGCGTGAACTTCGCTGGCGTGGATATGATTGACATTGTGCGTCTGAGCTTCCAGACGACCTCTGCTGTCAGTGACGACCTGGAACTCTCTGCGACGCAGAAGCAAGTCCTTGACGAGCGCATCGGCTACGTGAAGAAGCACGCTCCCAATGCTCTCATCAACCTCAACTCCGACCAGGAGGCGGGTGTCATTGACTGGTACCATGTCTACGGCTCTGACAGCCAGGTCAACACGTTCGCGCCCCGATGGGCTGCACTCATCGCGGCCACGAAGAAGTACGTCGAGTCGAAGGGGCTGAAGGTCATCAGCGTCTCACCCTTCAATGAACCCGACTACGGTGAGGGCCAGACATGGGGCTGGCAGCAAGGCTCCAAGGCCGAGATGCGCGAGATCTGCCGCCTCCTGCGCGAGGATCCTGCCTACAGGGACGACTTCGAGGACATCCTGCTCTGCGGTGGCAACACGCTGAACAATGACATGGCGCTGGCGTGGTACAACCAGAGCCGCGACTATCTCGACGAAGGCAACACTCATCAGCTGGCCGGTTCATTCGATACGTTTGCTGCTTTCTATCAGGCTGTCGTGGCCGATGGAAAGGTGGGCGTGGGCGACGAGCTCCACAACACGATGGAGTGCATGGTCGGCTCACAGTATGGCCTGACGAAAGGTATCTGGTGGGGCACCTGTGAGCATACTCGTTCACAGTTCATGAAAGCCAGCCGCGGCACGCGTCTCGGCTATGCCGAGAACCGCACACGCTGGACGGCAGCCGGCGTCTATCGTCATACCGACGACTATCGCGAGGGCTGTGCCGTGCAGGGCTTCGTGGGTGGTTCAGAGCGTCAGGCGGCCGAGACCATCTTCCGCTTCGCAGCCCTCGACCACGATGTCTTTTACAACGGCCAGGGTCCCACGCGTGAATACATCATCCAGACACCCGGCTTTCCAGACAAGGCCGGCTACAACACCGATGCTCAGGCGCTCAGCAAGAACACCGAAGGCCTCGTGAACATCCAGGGTGGCGATGATATCATGCCCGTGCTACCCACTGAGGCAGGCACCTACAAGATTGTCAACCGCGGCAGCGGCCATCTCTTAGCACCCACCTCTAATAGCCTGACGGCAGGCGCCAAGATGGCGCAGGTGAAACAGCTCAGCAGTACAAACTCCAATGCTGCGGTGCAACAATGGGTCATCACGCCCGTGTCCATCGCTGACGGCGGTGACTATACCTACTATGTCTTCACCAATGCCAAGTCCCCCACGATGGTTCCTGATGTCCGCGACTGGAGTCTTGCGGACGGCGGCGAGGTCATTCTGTGGCAGAGCACAGCACCCGGTGATAATGAGAAATGGTATTTCGAGTATGCCGGCGAGGGCTGGTTCTATATCCGCAGCAAGCACAGCGCGATGTGTCTGCAGGCCCGTCCGGGCACAGCCAATCAGATCAAGGCCAGCGGCCGCCCCGTCATACAAGGCGTGTTCACGGGTGAGGCCTATCAGCAGTGGCGCCTCGTGCCGGCCGACGTGACTGTTGACATCGTGGCTCCCGCCGCTCCCACGGCACTGACCGCCACGGCGCAGCCCGCCAGCGTGCGGCTTGACTGGACAGCTCCTGCCGACGCCGATCTCATGGAGTACATCGTTCTGCGCTCCACAGACCAGGAACATTGGCAGACGCTCCACAACCACGTCGCCTCGAACGCCTACATCGACAACACCGCCGCCGTGGGCACGCGCTACTACTACAAGGTTCGCGCGGTGGATCAGAGCATGAACCGCTCCGAGGCCTCCGAGGCCGTCGCGGGACAGGTCACCGACGAGCCCGCCTGCATCATGCAGCTGCCGTGTGACAGCCTCTGGGACACCACCGTCAACGGCAACCACGGCGCCCTCAACGGCAGCCTGTTGCAGGTGACAGGCAAGGTCGGGAAGGGGCTCCAGCTCAACGGCACCACTGCACAGTTCCTACAGCTCCCTGCCACCATCGCCAACCACCGTCAGCTGACCGTGGCCACGTGGGTGAACCAGCGCACCAGCACCACCTGGCAGCGCATCTTCGACTTCGGCACCGACACCGACCATTACGTCTTCCTGACCTACAAGAACGGCTCCAACAACAGGATGCGTCTGGCCATCAAGAACGGGGGCAGCGAGCAGGTGCTCGATATGTCCTCGATCCTGACCACCGGCAGCTGGCGCCATGTCGCCGTGACCTTCAGCGACACGGAAGTCACCCTCTATGTTGATGGCAAGGCGGTCGCCACCTCTACGGAGATGACCATTCGTCCTGCCGACTTCGCGCCCGTCTTCAACTACATCGGCCGCAGCCAGTTCGAGAGCGACCCGCTCGCGAGAGTCTATATCGATGACTTCCGCATTTACAACTACGCCCTCTCGGCCGACGAAATAGCCGCCATCGCCACGCTTGCCGACGGCATCGGTTCCATCCACGATGACCAAGGGATAACGGATTATGCTGCTGGCGAAGGGCGTATCTTCCACCTCGGCGGACAGCCCGTGAGCAAGTTGCGTCGCGGTGTCTATATCGTGAATGGCAGGAAAATACTCGTCAAATAGTCCCAAGACAAGGAATCCCCGCAACAGCAACGTTGCGGGGATTCTCTTCGAGAGGTGCCTAGCAGATTCGAACTGCTGTGGACGGTTTTGCAGACCGCTGACTAAGCCACTCATCCAAGGCACCATTCTTTATTGCGGGTGCAAAGGTACGGTAATTTTTTGAATCTGCAAGCCTTTTGCACAACTTTTTTCAAAAAATAGCGTTATTATCTTAGGAGCAACGACGCACGAGCGTCACGACGAACGATTTTTTACGACTATGATACAATCATCGGTTCAGCAGATATTGGACACAGCAGCCATCACACGGGATGGCGATGCCCTCTTGGTGGCGCTCAGCGGGGGCGCGGACAGCGTGTGCCTGCTCATGGCGTTGCAGGAGTTGGGATACCCCGTAGAAGCGATGCACTGCAATTTTGAACTGCGGGGCGTAGCGAGCGACGGCGACGAGGCCTTCTGCCGTCGTCTGTGCCGTGCACAGGGCGTGACGCTCCATGTGCGCCATTTCCGCACCCGCAGCTATGCCGCCCGCCATGCTGTCAGTATCGAGATGGCCGCCCGTGAACTGCGCTACCGCTGGTTCGCCGAGGTGGCTGCCGAGCGGGGCGCTCAGGCTATCTGCGTGGCTCATCACCGCGATGACAACATCGAAACGCTCCTCCTGAACCTCGTCCGCGGCACCGGCATCCACGGCCTCACCGGCATGAGTCCTGTCTCGACTTTAAGCTTTCAACTTTCCGCCCGAGCTGGCTCGCTCGATACTTCGGGAACTGTAGACATTCCTCTGCTCCGTCCCCTTCTCACCGTCTCCCGTGCAGAGATTGAAACATTCCTGACGGAGCGTGCACAGACGTGGGTCACCGACCACACGAACCTCGACCCCGATGCCGCGTTGCGCAACAAAATACGCTTACAGCTGCTGCCCCTGATGGAAGAGATGAACCCACGCGTACGCGAGACCCTTGCCGAGACTGCCGAACGGCTCACAGCTGCAGAAGCCCTCTACAACGATGCTGTACATGATATCCAACAGGAGGTTCGTCATACCGACGGCAGTCTCTCCGTGCCTGCGCTGAAACAGGCCACGTCCTCCGAAACCGTCCTCCACGAGACGCTGCACCCGCTGGGTTTCAGTGCCGAGCAGGTCCGTGAGATCCATGAGGGCATGGAGGGCGACTCTGGTAAGCTCTGGGAGAGCCGCGAGGGCTGGCGCCTGTTGCGCGACCGAGGTCGTCTGCTGATGCAGGACGCTGCCACGACCGCGCCTGCCGCCGCTACCGACCGTGTGCTGCCGCTCGAAGGACTTTATGAAGCCCCCTATGGTGTGCGGCTGCTCATCCGGCGCCAAGCCATCAACCCCGCCACGTTCGAGATTCCGCGTGATGCGGCCACCGCCTGTTTCGATCTGGAGCGGCTCACGCTGCCGCTGGGCATCCGCGTCGTGCGGGAGGGCGACCGCTTCCAGCCTTTCGGCATGAACGGCACGCGGCTGCTGAGTGATTTCCTGACTGACCGTAAGCTCTCGCTTTTCGACAAAGAACGGCAGCTGGTCGTCACGAGCGGCGACCGTATCGCCTGGGTCGTGGGACAACGCGCTGCAGCTGGCTATGAGGTCGGTGCTGCGACACGCCATGTCATGACGCTGACGCTGCTCTGATTCATTTTGGCACGCCTTTTGCATACGGTTCGGATGACATTGTCTTTGAACCATCCGACAACAGAATCATCACATAACAACAACAATCACTATGCAAAAAGGTAATATCGGAGTAACCACCGAGAACATCTTCCCGGTGATCAAGAAGTTCCTCTACAGTGACCACGAGATCTTCATTCGTGAGATTGTCAGCAATGCCGTAGATGCCACGCAGAAGCTAAAGACGCTCGCGGGGAAAGGCGATTTTCAGGGAGAGCTGGGCGAACTGAAGGTTAGCGTCAGCATCGACAAGGAAGCCGGCACCGTAACCGTCGCGGACCGTGGCATTGGCATGACGGCCGAGGAAATAGATAAGTACATCAACCAGATTGCCTTCTCGGGTGCCAACGACTTCCTCGACAAGTACAAGGACGACGCAAACGCCATCATCGGACACTTCGGGCTGGGCTTCTACTCCTCCTTCATGGTGTCGAAGCAGGTGGACATCATCACCCGCAGCTGCCAGGAGGATGCCAAGGCCGTCAAGTGGACGTGCGACGGAAGCCCCTCGTTCACACTCGAAGAGGTGGAGAAGGCCGACCGCGGCACCGACATCGTCATGCACCTCTCAGAGGACTGCAAGGAGTTCCTCGAGAAGGACAAGCTCGAAGGCCTGCTGAAGAAGTACTGCCACTTCCTGCCCGTGCCCGTCGTCTTCGGCAAGAAGCAGGAGTGGAAGGACGGTAAGATGGAGGACACCGACGAGGATAACCAAATCAACGACACCACACCGCTGTGGACGCGCAAGCCCACAGAGCTGAAGGACGAGGACTACAAGGCGTTCTACCGCCAGCTCTATCCCATGGCCGACGAGCCCCTGTTCTGGATCCACCTCAACGTGGATTACCCGTTCAACCTCACGGGCATCCTCTATTTCCCCAAGATCAAGAACAACCTCGACCTGCAGCGTAACAAAATCCAGCTGTACTGCAACCAAGTCTTCGTGACCGACCAGGTCGAAGGCATCGTGCCCGACTTTCTGACGCTGCTGCACGGCGTCATCGATTCGCCGGATATCCCGCTGAATGTCAGCCGTTCGTACCTGCAGAGCGACAGCAACGTGAAGAAGATCAGCGGCTACATCACCAAGAAGGTCAGCGACCGCCTCAGCGGCATCTTCAAGAACGACCGTAAGGACTTCGAGGCCAAGTGGGACGACATCAAGATCTTTATCAACTACGGTATGCTCACCGAGGATGACTTCTACGAGAAGGCCAAGGCGTTCTTCCTCATGAAGGACACTGAGGGAACGTACTACACCCTCGAGGAGTACCAGACGCTCATCAAGGATCAGCAGACCAACAAGGACGGCCAGCTCATCTATCTCTACGCCGCCGACCGCGAGGCACAATACACCTATATTGACGCTGCACGCGCGAAGGGCTACAACGTGCTCCTGCTCGACGGTCAGCTGGACACGCCGCTCGTGCAGATGCTGGAGCGCAAGCTGGAGAAGACAACGTTCACACGCGTGGATGCCGATGTCATCGACCGCCTCATCCAAAAGGAAGAGCAGAAGGGCGAGGAGCTGGAAGCCGGGCGCGCTGCCAATCTGTCAGCCGTCTTCGAGACGCAGATGCCCAAGACTGACAAAACGACATTCCACGTGGAAGCCAGCGCCATGGGCGCGGAGGCGATGCCTGTGGTCATCACGCAGAGCGAGTACATGCGCCGCATGAAGGACATGGCCAAGATACAGCCCGGCATGGGCTTCTACGGCGAGATGCCCGACATGTACAACCTCGTCCTCAACACCGACAACCGCCTCATCAGGGAGGTCCTCGAGCAGAGCGAAGCCGCCACCGCCGAGGCAATCCAGCCCATCGAGGCTGAGCTGCGTGGACTGAACGCCCGCAAGAGCGTACTCCAGGCAGAACAGGACAAGAAGAAGTACGACGAGATTACCGAGGCCGAGCGCGAGGATATGAACAAGTGCCGCGCCGACATCGAGGCCCAGGAGCAGAAGCGCAAGGAAGTGCTCGGCGAGTATGCCAAGGGCAACGAGCGCGTGCATCAGCTCATCGATCTGGCTCTGCTTCAGAATGGCCTGCTCACCGGCGAAGCTCTCACGCGGTTCGTCAAGCGAAGCGTGGAGC
>ERZ842401.6130-NODE-6130-length-12973-cov-5.204366_pt1 | contig 12973 bp, 13 predicted proteins | sample MGYA00521270_ERZ842401 | MGnify/ENA primary metagenome ERZ842401 (study PRJEB31892, sample SAMEA3878208) | bioreactor metagenome | biome: Moose rumen | place: Sweden | collected 2011-10 | study: EMG produced TPA metagenomics assembly of the PRJEB12797 data set... | reverse complement strand
CAGAAAGGCCAGCGACAAGCCGGGACTGTGCTTTCAGCGCGCAAAATTACTAATTTTTATTTAAATTAAGTCATTAAACGAATGTAAAATTCTTAAAACGTGTCGCAAACAGACCTTAAAGGTGATTTTGAAAGTGTTAAAATGCAAGAAAAACAACCGACAAATTGTCGCGTTTGATATTTTTGACTATATATTTGCAATGTCAGTTTTGAACAAGAAAATTATTATTAACAAACAGCAAATGAATATGAAAAAGATTGTAAATTACGCAGTACCTGCCCTGTGCGTGGTAGCTATTGCTTTCTCGGTAGCAGCCTTTAATCAGACTTGTGCAGCCACCAATCCATCGACCGACGAGGCAACACAGATAACAACCGTGATGGCCGGACAGCCGGTCGACCTGACCTATGCAGCTGAAAAATCGCTGCCCTCAGTTGTCCATATTAAATATGTACAGAACTCAAAGGTGCAGACGGTGAAGGTTCAGCGCGATCCGTTCGAAGACTTCTTCGACCCGTTCGGCGGATTCTTCGGCCGCGGTCAGGGTGGCACGCAGGAGCGCAAGGTGCAGACCCCTAAGAAGACTGCCACAGGTTCAGGTGTGATAATCTCTACCGACGGCTACATTGTGACCAACAACCACGTGGTCGACGGTGCCGACGAGCTGACCGTCACACTGAACGACAACAGCGAATACTCGGCTCGCATCATCGGTGCCGACAAAACCACCGACCTCGCCCTCATCAAGATTGACGGTAAGAATCTGCCTGCCATCACCATTGCCAACAGCGACAACGTGAAAGTAGGCGAATGGGTGTTGGCCGTTGGAAACCCCTTGGGATTGAACAACACGGTGACGGCTGGTATTATCTCTGCCAAAGCCCGCACACTGGGTGCCAACAGTGTGGAGTCGTTCATCCAGACTGATGCTGCCATCAATGCAGGAAACTCTGGTGGTGCACTGGTCAACACTCGCGGCGAGTTGGTCGGCATCAACGCCATGCTTTACTCGCAGACAGGGTCCTACAGCGGTTATGGCTTCGCTATCCCTACAACCATCATGAACAAGGTGGTCGACGACATCAAAAACTACGGAACCGTTCAGCGTGCCATGATTGGCATCAGCGGTATGGACGTGAAGGGCTATGTTGATGCTCAGAAAGAAGAAGGCAAGGAAGTTGACCTCGGCACGATGGAGGGCATCTATGTGGCAACCGTAGTCGAAAAGAGTGCTGCTGAGGATGCAGGCATCGAGAAAGGCGACGTGATCACTGAAGTTGACGGTCAGAAGGTGACAAAGTTTGGCGACCTGAGCGGCATCATTGCCCAAAAGCGTCCTGGCGACAAGGTATCGCTGACCTACCTGCACAACAAGAAGAAGCACACCAAGCAGGTGACGCTGAAGAACGAGCAGGGCAACACGAAGGTTGTGAAGAATGCCGACATCGACGTGCTTGGTGCCGACTTCCGTCCCATCACTGAGGCCACCCAGAAGCAGCTCGACATCACCTACGGTCTGGAAGTGCTGAAGGTCAACGCAGGCAAGATGAAGGATGCCGGTGTTCCCAAGGGATTCATCATCCAGCGTGTGAACGACCAGCCGATGAAGACTGTTGAGGACCTGCAGGAAACTGTCAGGGAGGCATCTACCTCAAACGAGCCTGTACTCATTGTCAAGGGTGTCTATCCTACTGGCAAGCGCGGCTATTTCGTCGTACAGTTGCAGAACGATTAAATCGCAATAGAAACTGAATCTGGCCAGAATCCATGTGATTTTGGCCAGATTTTTATTGATTTTCAAATATTTCTTTGGCTGTTTCACAGAAATCAACTAACTTTGCACGAAGGGATATTAAATACACGTTCACAAGCAATGAGACAACTGAAAATCTCGAAGTCGATTACCAATCGCGAAAGCGACTCGCTCGAAAAGTATCTGCAGGAGATTGGTAAGGAAGAGATGATTAGCACGGAGGAAGAGGTGGAGCTGGCCCAACGCATCCGCAAGGGCGACCGTAAAGCCTTGGAGCGGCTGACGAAAGCGAACCTGCGCTTTGTTGTCTCTGTAGCCAAGCAGTATCAAAACCAAGGGTTAAGTCTGCCGGATCTGATCAACGAGGGCAATGTAGGGCTTATCAAAGCAGCCGAGAAGTTCGATGAGACACGCGGATTCAAGTTCATTTCCTATGCGGTATGGTGGATACGACAGAGCATTCTGCAAGCTCTGGCCGAGCAAAGCCGTATTGTGCGCTTCCCTCAGAACCAAGTAGGCGCAGCAGGAAAAATCAACAAGATACTGGGCCGCTTTGAACAAGAACACGAACGCCGTCCGTCAGTCGATGAGATTTCTGAACAGATTGACCTGCCGCGTGAGAAGATTGACGAAGCGCTGAACATATCAGGCCATCATGTATCGGTGGATGCACCGTTTGCAGAAGGCGATGACAGCTCGTTGCTCGATGTTCTTGTCAACGACAATTCCCCAATGGCCGACTCTGAATTAGTAGTAGAGTCGATGAAGAGCGAGATTGCTTCTGCACTCAATATATTGCGCGAGCGCGAAAGAAACGTCATTGAAGCATACTTTGGCATCAACCAGCCTGAACTGTCGCTCGAAGAGATTGGCGTGAAGTACGGATTGTCTCGCGAACGAGTGCGCCAGATCAAGGAAAAAGCTATTCGCGAACTGCGCGAGAACTCAAAGAACAAAATATTGAAGACCTATTTAGGACAATGAGAACAAATACAATCAAACTATTTCTAATTCTCTGCCTCACTGCCTTTTCAGTTGTGCATGTCGAGGCTAAACGCACAGTTGTGCCTAAGATGTATATGTTTGGCTTTGCCGCATCGTTCAACGACACCATCGTCCATTTCACAAACATCATGGAAGTTGACTCCGTATGGATTGAAACGAAGAACAACTTCCTCTTAGGTAGAAACTACTATTCCCACCAGTTCCGCAGCTATCTGGAAAAGAACATGCAGATGCCCGACCGCACCTGCATCACCATGTATGCCAAGACACGCGCCAAAGCTGAGAAGAAATATTTGAAGCTTCGTCGCAAGTACACACAGTCGAAAGACGGAAAGGCCCATTTCGACGTGCGCTATCTTGACGATGGTGCATTCAACTTCAAAACGGTCAACATCCGTGAATACGAAGAAAGCGAAGAAGAGATGGAGGCAAGAAATGCTGCTTTAGCAAAGAAAAACAAGAAAAAGGGCAAGAAGCGTGAATAGTCATTATTTCTGTATTGCTGGCCATGTGGTTGAACTGAGGTTTACCGAGTCATCGGTCAACAGCATGGGCTTGTTGCCTTCCTTTGCTCCGTTCGCTTGTGAGCAACCTTCATGCGCCCCTCTCTTCACCCTTACTGTCGATGACGATTTGCGCCCTGTTCCTGGGCGAAAGCTCATTCGTAAATTCGATACTGGCAATGGCGACACCATTGTTCATCGACTGCCAGACGGAGGCTATCAGTATATCATCAAGGACATCTATAATCGTGAGTGCGCCCTGCTGGTGTGCAACAATCAGTTCAAGGAGTGCACATGTGCACTGAATGGCGACTGGACGATGCGCTCCTTTGGGCTTAACGATGCCATCATGCTGGTCTTTGCCTTTGCTGGCGCTTATCACGACACGTTGCTCATCCATGCTTCCTGCGTTCTCTATCAGGGACATGCCTATCCGTTCACAGCTAAGAGCGGAACAGGTAAAAGCACCCACACATCGCTATGGCTCAAGCATATTGAAGGTGCCGAACTGCTCAACGACGATAATCCTGTGATACGCATCGTCGACGGTCAGCCTGTTGTCTATGGCTCACCCTGGAGTGGCAAAACGCCTTGTTATCGCAACCGATGGGCACCCTTGGGAGCGCTGACGCAGATTGAGCGCGCATCTACTAATTATACCGAACGCCTTCCTGTGGTACAGGCTTTTGCCGTACTGCTACCAGCTTGTTCTTCCATGAAATGGGACGAAGAACTCTACGACCGACTCTGCAACATCATCACCGTCATCATTCAGACGACACCACTCTACACCATGCACTGCCTGCCTGACCAAGAGGCAGCTGAGGTGTGCCATCAAACGATTGCCCTATGATTACGAAACAAATGCCCAATGCCGAGTTCCTACCTTTCGTGGTAGAGCAGCTTCATGCTGTTGCAGGAAAGACGGTCACGCTGCCCCTGCGAGGCAGAAGCATGCGCCCCTTTCTTGAAGACGGACGCGACAAAGCCCTGCTCATTGCTGATTCTGACTACAAGGTGGGCGATGCAGTATTGGCAGAAATCAGTAAGGGGCATTTCGTCCTGCATCGCATCATCCGCATTGAAGGCGACCGTGTCACACTACGTGGTGACGGAAACCTGAACATCGAACAGTGCCACCTTGCCGATGTGAAGGCAAAAGCCATCGGGTTCTATCGGAAAGGACGAAACACCCTCGACTCTACTTCTGGAGCGAAATGGAGAACCTATTCATGGATTTGGACACGCCTCTACCCCATCCGCCGCTATCTGCTATTCATGCTCCACCCACACATACCTCAAAGATTTAAACCAACAAAACAAAAGATATAAAGCAATGAAGACCAAGAAAGGATTTCGCCTGCGTAGCATTTGCGGCGAGAATATTATTGTAGCCGAAGGTATTGAAAACATCGACTTCAGCCGTATCATCAGCATGAATGAATCGTCGGCTTACCTATGGAGCAAAGCCGAAGGAAACTCATTCAGCGAAGAAGACTTAGTCAATTGGCTGACAGACGAATACGAAGTGGAGCGCGCTACTGCAGAAGCCGACGTAAAGACGCTGGTTGGCAAATGGCTGGAGGCAGGAATCATTGAAGCCTGACCGTAGGATTCCAAGCATCGGAGATCACGGAAGAAAGACTACTGTCTTGAACATTCCTTTAAACACTCCTTCAAATTCCGGCTTTTGATGGAACAAACCGAACACGGCACTTCCGCTTCCACTCATGGCAGCGTATGTAGCTCCCATGTGATAAAGCATTTCCTTCACATCGCCAATCTCTGGATGCTGGGCAAACACACTGGCCTCAAAATCGTTAACCAGTGCGTCGCGCCATTCTTCAACAGGGCGCAGCACAATGTCACGACAATTCACAAGGGGTCTCTGAGGCATGACTCTTGCAAAGGCTTCTTTCGTCGGAACAGGGATGTTAGGACGTACAACCGCCAGATACCATCCCTGCAAATTCAGGCTGACAGGCGCCAGTCTTTCGCCAATTCCCTCAGCATAGCAGGGCTGATTCATAATGAAGAAAGGACAGTCGGCTCCCAGACGGGCAGCATAGTCTATCAATTGCTGCCGGCCAATTCCCAAGTCAAACATCTTGTTAAGCAGCAGTAGCATGGCCGATGCATCGCTCGAGCCGCCGCCCATACCGGCTTGCGTAGGTATGCTCTTATAGAGGTGGGCATGCACACGCGGCATTGCTGGGAAATCTTCCTTCAGCAATTGGTAAGCCCGTACCACAAGGTTGCGCTGTTCGTCGCCTTCCACTGCGAAATTGCTTACCTTTATATCACAGTCAAAGGGTGACGGGAACTTTTCGTCCATCACATTGACTTCAAGTGCATCGTGAATGGCAACAGGATAGAACACCGTTTCGAGGTTATGATAGCCGTCGGGACGACGCTCCACTATATTCAATCCCAGATTGATTTTCGCATTAGGAAATGTTATCATGTCGTGAAATAATTCTGTTCCTTATAGGGATTTCCCACTTCTTTGTTTATAAAAGACTACCCACTTGATAGACAATGGCCGACACCAGCCACGCCAATGCCGTTGTGTAGCCGGCAGCAAACAGTGCCCACCGCCATGAGGAGGTCTCGTTCTTGATAGCAACGATTGTTGCGATGCAAGGGAAATAGAGCAGCACAAACAGCAGATAGCAATAGGCCGTCAGTGGTGTGATGCCGTCGGCCTCCATCTGTGAGCGCAGGGTGACATACTTCGATGTGTCCTCGCTGAAAGAATCATCGTCGGCAAAGGAGTCGTCACCGCTGTACAGCACACCGATGGTGGAAGCCACAATCTCCTTGGCTCCTACGCCAGCAATAAGACTGACATCCAGTTTCCAGTTGAAGCCTTGTGGCGTGAACAGTGGCTCGACAGCCTTTCCTAAGCGTCCAATATACGACTGTTCCTGTTGTTGCTGCGGAGTCAGTTCTTCATGATGAGGGAAATACTCAAGCGACCACACCACGATAGATGCTACCAAGATGATGCCGCCCATCTTCTTCAGATACTCCTTTCCTTTCTCCCACGTATGCCTGCCGATTGCCTTTGCCGTTGGCCAACGGTACGGCGGCAGTTCCATCACGAAAGGTGTGTCGGGCTCTTTCACCACAAAAGTCGCCAATACCTTGCTTGCTATGACCGACATTGCAATGCCCAACACATAGAGCGAGAGCATGGCCCACGCCTGATAGTGAGCAACGAAGAAGGTGCCTACAATCATAATATAGATAGGAAGACGGGCCGAGCACGACATGAAGGGCAATATCATCATCGTAATCAGTCGCGACTTGCGGCTTTCTATTGTACGAGTAGCCATCACGGCAGGAACATTGCAGCCAAAGCCCATGATGAGGGGAATGAACGATTTGCCGTGAAGTCCCATCTTGTGCATCAGCTTATCCATGATGAAGGCGGCACGCGACATGTAGCCAGAGTCCTCCATCAGCGAGATGAAGAAATAGAGGATGAGTATCTGCGGCAGGAAGACGATGACCGAACCCACGCCGGCAATAGCACCATCGACAATCAGTGAGCGAAGCGGACCTTCAGGAAGTGCGGCCTCAACCTTGTTCGACAGCCAGCTGACCGCCATTTCTATCCAATCCATCGGGTATTGTCCGAGCGAGAAAGTTGTCTCGAACATGACATAGAGGATCATGAAGAAAATGGGAATGCCCAAATACTTGTTGGAGAGAATGCTGTCAATGATGCGTGTGGTGCGATAGGTATCCTTCTCTGTACCCGTGCTATATTCAGCTTCAGTGAGTGCACCATTGATGAAGCCATACTTGGCATCCATGATGGCCGTTTCGGCATCGCTGCCCGTTTCCTCCTGCACACGATTGGCCGCATGGTTTCGTGCAGCCAGCAGTTGTCGGCGGTCTTCAGGGCGATGTTCGTCGACCAGATGCTGACCAATATAGCGTGCTGCCTCAGGATCGTTCTCCAGGAGTTTGATGGCCAGATAGCGCGTTGAGTAACGCTGCCTGATATGTTCGTCGGCCTTCAGGTATTTCTGGATGTGGCTGATGCCGTCCTCAATCTCATGACCATAGTTGATGTGCAAGTGGCGCGCCTGTCGGCTGGCTCCCTCATACACCTGAATGACAGCACGGAAAAGATCTTTCACGCCGGTGCCGTGCTTGAATGAGGTTGGCACCATTGGCATACCGAAGAGTGTGGAGAGCGTATCGAGATTGACAGTATCGCCACGATGCTCGAACTCATCATACATATTCAGAGCTCCCACCATTCGCAAGTCCATATCGACAAGCTGGGTGGTGAGATACAGATTGCGTTCCAAGTTCGTAGAGTCAATAACGTTGATGACCACATCAGGCATCTGTTCCGTCAAATATTTCCTTACATAGAGTTCTTCCGGCGAATAGCATGAGAGCGAATAAGTGCCTGGCAGGTCGATGAGGTTAAACTCATAGCCAAACATGGTGGCGTGTGCCTCCGAGGCATCGACCGTTACACCCGAATAGTTACCCACACGTCCGTGAGCACCCGATGCATAGTTGAAGAGCGATGTCTTTCCGCAGTTGGGATTGCCAATGAGTGCCACGTTGATAGTGCGTCGTTTCTCCAGGGCCACATGCTGGAAGTAATCGTCTTCGTGCAGCATCTTTGTATAGGGAGTTTCCATCTTCTCGGTAGTGGGTTCGGTGCTCACCACCTCAATCATTTCCGCTTCTTGATGACGAAGGGACACCTCATAGCCCATCACTCTGTATTTCACGGGGTCCTGAAGGGGCGCATTCAACAGCACTTCTACCAGTTTACCCTTGACGAAGCCCATTTCAATGATGCGTTTACGGAAACTGCCGTGTCCCTGCACCTTAACGATATAGCCCTTTTCGCCTGTCTTCAGTTCTGAGAGTTTCATCGGTTGTCTGTTGTTTCGTTATGCATAAAAATAGTGTTCGAAGTAGAGAGCCATCAGGCCTACGACGAAGCCGGCGAACACTTTAGGCGTGATATTGCGGAAATACCACCCCAGACGCATGTGCTCTGCCTGCATGAGAGCCAATCCGCTGGTGGAACCGACAGAGAGCAGACAACCGCCAATTGCTGTTGAATAAGCGATGATCATCCAGTAGATGCCGTTTTGGGCAAAGTCGCCCTCGCCCACATTGAAGAACGACACGTTCGTAATGGCTACAGTGAAAGTATCGACAAACGACGAAAGAACACCCGAAAGGAATCCCATCACCCAGATGTTTCCCTGCAAGGTGTTGAGTATCCATTTGGCAATATCGCCCAACACGCCCGTCTCTGTCATGACACCCATGCCGAGCATGATGCCCATCACAAACAGCATTTGCTGGATGGCTCCATACTGCAAAGCACGCGGTATGCGCCGCTGAGCCATCTGGTCGGCCTGCATCAGTTTGCGATTGAAGGCCTCGTTGACTACCCACAACAGCGACAGCACGCAGAGTGCGCCGAGGAAGGGCGACAACTTGGTGATATTGTGGAAAGTGGGGATGAACCACAGGCCACCAATGCCCACCATGAACATCAGCAGTCGCTGCCAGCGGTTCAGTCGGGTGTCGTTGCCGCGATAGGGAGCCAAGCCCCATTCTATGTCAAGACGACTGGGCAACTGAAGGTTTATCAGAATGGTGGGAATGATCCATGCGAGCACGGCAGGCAGGGCCAGATAGGCAGAAAAGCGCGAAGCCGTGATGGCTCCGTCGCCCCAGAGTATCACTCCGATAGGGTCGCCGATCACCGTGAAGCATCCTCCTGCATTGGCCGCCAGCACGATGGCCGACCCAATGAGTATGCGCTGGTTGTGATTGTTCACAATGCCACGCATGATGATCAGCATCAATGTCGTGGTGGTCAGGTTGTCCAGATTGGCCGAGATTAGGAATGTGGCAATGGTGATGGTCCACAGGAATCGCTTGGTGTTGCGCGTGCGAATCCATTCTGAGATAAAGTCGAAGCAGCCGTTGTTGTTCAGTATCTCGACAATGCTCATCGTTGCCACCAGAAACATGACAACTGCCGCTGCCTTGCCTACATATTTCAGGAAGATGCTGTCATAGATGAAGAACTTGACAGCCTCGCTCGACGGTTCGCTGCCCTGCAGGAAGTCGGCATATTCGTCGGCATGCAGCTGCAACACGAAGTCGGAGCCCCAACATACATACACCACCCATCCCACAGCGCCTATGAACATAGCGATGGCCGATCGGTTCACTCCTGTCAGATGGCCTGTAGCAATCATCAGATAGCCCAAGACCAATAAGGAAACTATTATGAGCATCATTTCTTTTCTCTTTTATTTAGGTATATCGTCTTCTCGTATTTAGGTATATCGTCTTCTTTTTCAAAGGTCAATGACATCGAACTCGCTGGTCAGCCGCGACGAAGAGAATACCTCTTGCGCCTGACGGAGCAACACCTGCTCATCAAGATAGCGCGAGCTGTAGTGCCCCAGCAACAGCTTTCCCACACCAGCATCGCGCGCCACGAGAGCTGCCTGCCGGGCCGTCGAGTGATTATATTTCTCAGCCATTTCCAGATTGTCATCAGCGTATGTGGCCTCGTGGTAAAGGGTCGTCACACCCTTCAAACGCTCGGCCAAGTGCGGCATATACTTAGTGTCGCTGACGAAGGCATAGGCTCGCGGTGCATCGGCAGGCTTCACCAGCCGGTCGTTGGGAACCACGGTTCCGTCGGGCATCACGAAGTCTTGTCCGTTCTTGATGTTCTGTATCTGCGAAACGGGAATACCGTAGAACTCAAGCATGTCGCGCCGAATATGGGGCAGCGTGGGTTTCTCGCGGAACAAATAGCCGCAGCAAGGCAGGCGGTGCTCCAGGGGAATGGTCTCCACCGTGAGCGAACGGTCTTCGTAAACGACGGCCTGACGGGTGGTGTCGACAGGATGAAAAACAACCTCATAGCCCAGATCGCGGCAGAAAGCGTTCAACTGGAAGTCGATGACAGCGCCAAGCGACGGTTCACCATAGACGTGAAGTGCGGCTGTGCGCCCCAGCAGTCCGAACGTGCTGATCATGCCTATCAAGCCAAAGCAATGGTCACCGTGCATGTGGGAGATGAAGATATGCCCTATCTTATTGAACGAAAGACCGGCTTTGCGCACCTGCAACTGAGCGCCCTCGCCACAGTCTATCATGAACAGCTTGCCTCTGCATTCCAAAACCTGCGTAGTGGGAAAATGCCGAAGCGTCGGCAAGGCGCTTCCGCATCCCAGGATATGCAGCTTGAATGGTTCCATGTTCTTTCTTGTCTTATAAGGAAAAGATGTGGTTTTCTCTATTCGTCAGTAATCAGAAGACCATGTCGTTAAAGTCTTCGTCTTCAAGCTCGATATCGCTGTAGTCCTCTGCTTTGCCAGGATGTGAATACTCGAAAATTTCTTCAGCGTTGGAAAAGACGAGCGAGTCGGAGGTCAGCAACTGAATCTGATAGAGCTCGGTCTCCTCGAAGTCGTTGCTTCCTTCGCGCACGCCACTCAGTTCCAGCATGCCGTTCACCAGTCGCCACGTCTGATACATCAGTGAGTTGGGGTTGATGCTCTCTGCAAAGCCTCCATCTCGAATGCTGATGCCCGTTTCCGACGAGCCGTCGAAGGGGTTCTGCATCACCCAGTCGCCCATCAGCGCATTCAGGTTGAGCACCATGATGGCTTGCGAGCGGTCGCTGTTCAGCAGCACGGCCATACGGTCGCCCACCGAGTAGCCGCCATACACCTTACCGTTCTCCTGCGCCTGCATAACGTCGAGCATCAGCGTGTCGCCGGTGTCTGACAGCAGTTGAAGGCTATGCATGGCCGAACCGTCCATGCAAAGGCCATATACGGTTGAGTCGCGGTTCTGAATCACTTGTTCTTCCCAGTCGTCATAGGCTGAATCGGCTGCAGGAGCCTGTTTCTTTCCGCCGCAGGCACCCAGAAGCAGTGCCATCATGAAAGCGGTGAATATAAATGATGTCTTTTTCATTTTGTTTTTAGTTATTGTTTCTCCAACTGTTTAGCTTCGTTCCAGAGTGCATCCATCTCGGCAAGGGTCATCTCGGTGAGTGGCTTTCCCTGCCGGATGCTGTGTTCCTCCACATAGGTGAAGCGGCGAATGAACTTGGCGTTTGTCTTCTCCAGGGCATTGTCAGGATTCAGCTTGTAGAGGCGCGCCGCATTGATGAGCGAGAACAGATAGTCGCCCAATTCGCCTTCTTGTGCATCGCGTATAGCTCGTTTCTCTTCGTCAGAAGCATCGGCAGGAATCGGCTTCGACAGTTCCTGTTCCAGTTCCGCCAGTTCTTCGCGCACCTTCTCCCATACGTCTTCTTTCTTCTCCCAGTCGAAGCCTACATTGCGGGCCTTGTCCTGAATGCGATAAGCCTTGATCACACTGGGCAGTGCCGAGGGCACTCCAGAGAGAACGCGCTTGTTGCCGTCCTTCTCCTTCAGTTTAATTTGCTCCCAGTTCTGCAGCACCTGGTCGGCAGTGGTAGCATTCTCGAACTTCCCGTTCCCCGAAGTCTCTCTTTGCTCCTTGCTGCACGCCTCTCTGTAAGGCAACGGCTTCGGCTCAGGAGCGCCCACCTGACTGGGGTCGTAGACGTGCGGATGACGGAAGATAAGCTTGTCGGCCTGCGTCGTCAGTACGTCGGCCACATCAAACTGTCCTTTCTCTGACGCAATCTTGGCATAGAAACAAAGATGCATCAGCACGTCGCCCAGTTCTTTCATCGTGTCGTTGACATCGCCTCGGACCAAGGCATCACAGAGTTCATAAGTTTCTTCAATCGTATTAGGGCGCAGGCTTTCGTTCGTCTGTTTCTTGTCCCAAGGGCACTTTTCGCGCAGTTGGTCGAGCACGTCGAGCAGCCGTCCGAAAGCCTTCATTTGTTCTTCGCGTGTATGCATGTACGTTTTAGTTTTTCGCGCAAAGGTAACACTTTTTTCCGAAACAGCCAAATATTTACATTGACAATACGCCCCGAATACTCAATTAAAGGTATTAAAGATTTGTATCGACGTTCTTTTGTGGCGCAATACAGCACAGATGGCGGTACAATACAATACGGATGGCGGTACAATACAATACGGATGGCAGTACAAAACATCGTTGTTTCCAGCTTTTGCTTACAAGCAAACGACCATTCGCTTACAAGCAAAAGGCCATTCAGTTACAAGCAAACGACCATTCACTTATAAGCAAATACCGCCATCGCCAATTGCAAACAGGCACAAACTGACACATTCCTTTTAACTTCGATTAACTCAATATGCAACACACAAATTCTTTCGTGTCAATTTTTCTTTGTACCTTTGCACCCCAAAAGAGAAAGTATATTTAAATAGGTATGGAAATTGCAAGTAAATACGACCCAAAAGAGGTCGAAGGTAAATGGTATCAGTACTGGCTGGATAACAAACTCTTTGCCAGCAAGCCTGATGGTCGCGAACCCTATACAATCGTTATACCACCGCCCAACGTAACGGGTGTGCTCCACATGGGCCACATGCTGAACAACACCATTCAGGACATCCTTATCCGCCGTGCTCGCATGGAGGGAAAGAATGCCTGCTGGGTGCCCGGCACCGACCACGCATCAATTGCCACCGAGGCTAAGGTGGTGAAGAAACTGGCCAGCGAGGGCATCAAGAAGCGCGACCTCTCGCGCGACGAGTTCCTGAAGCACGCCTGG
>ERZ842401.6129-NODE-6129-length-12974-cov-14.151869_pt1 | contig 12974 bp, 12 predicted proteins | sample MGYA00521270_ERZ842401 | MGnify/ENA primary metagenome ERZ842401 (study PRJEB31892, sample SAMEA3878208) | bioreactor metagenome | biome: Moose rumen | place: Sweden | collected 2011-10 | study: EMG produced TPA metagenomics assembly of the PRJEB12797 data set... | reverse complement strand
GCTTGCCAGTCTTCGGGTCACGTGTGCACTGCTCGGGCTTGAACTTGTAAGCACCGTGAGAAGTACCGATAGAGATAGCCAGTGAGTCACAGCCAGTACGTGTAGCGAAGTCGATAACCTCCTCAGGCTTTGTGTAGTGAGACTCCTCAGCAACTACCTCATCCTCAACACCAGCGAGGACACCGAGCTCACACTCAACAGTCACATCGTACTTGTGTGCATACTCAACAACCTGACGAGAGATCTTGATATTCTCCTCGTAAGGCAGTGAGCTACCGTCGTACATCACTGAAGAGAAGCCCATGTCGATACAATCCTTACAGAGCTCGAAGCTGTCACCATGGTCGAGGTGAAGCACGATCTCAGGATTCTCGCAACCCAGTTCCTTGGCATATGCTACAGCACCCTCAGCCATGTAACGCAGGATAGTAGCGTTAGCATAGTTACGAGCACCCTTAGATACCTGCATGATGACAGGTGACTTTGTCTCTACTGCAGCCTGAACGATAGCCTGCATCTGCTCCATTGTGTTGAAGTTGAATGCTGGGATAGCATATCCACCGGCAACTGCTCTCTTGAACATCTCGCGTGTATTTACGAGACCTAAATCCTTGTAGTTTACCATATTACTAAAAATTAATTATTTAAGTATTTAAGTTTTAAATGTTTATCTCATTTCCGCATGCAAAGGTAAGAAATAAAATGATAAATGATAAATGTTAAATGATAATTTTCCACCCCGCATCATCATTTTTTATGATTATTTTCAAAAACGCTCCCACATAATCCGCATTTTGCTAATCACATTTATCATTTATCCTTTATCCATTATCCTTTATTTACCCCAGCGTCCGCTGGTCTAAATACTTCTGCACCTCGTCCATATACTTATCCGTTATGGGCACATACAGATCCCCAAACACGATATTCCCCCTCTCGACAGTCCTCACCTCAGGCATCCTGATGACAAACGAGCGGTGGACACGCATAAACTCCGGACTGGGCAGGAACTCCTCCAGGCGGCGCATGCTGATCTTTGTAGACACTCTCTCACCGTTCTTCAGGTGGAAATGCACATAGTCCTTGTAGTTCTCCACATACAGTATCTCGTCGAGACTCAGGCGCTGCAGCTTATAGTCGGTCTTCACATAGATAGTACGGTCGGTAAGGTACGAGTCGAACTTATGCACCTGGCTGGCCCAGTCGACCACCTTCTCCGTAGAACGCACAAACTCCTCATACGAGATAGGTTTCAACAGGTAGTCGATGGCGTTCACCTTATATCCCTCGATGGCATACTGAGGGAAGGCCGTTGTCAGTATCACCTTTGTGGTGGATGGTATAATCTTCGCAAACTCCAGTCCACTGAGGTTAGGCATCTGGATGTCGAGATATATCACGTCAATCCTGTTCTCACGCAGGTCATGGATGGCATTCACGGTATTCGTGTAACTGCCGATAAGATTAAGATAAGGGGTCTTTGCGACATAGCTCTCCAGCAGTTCCACTGCCAATGGCTCGTCGTCGATAATGGCACAATTTAGAGTCATAACTTTATTTTTATGGTTGAAGTGTAGACCTTCCCGTCGTCACTGACACCTTTCACCCACTCATAACGGTTGGGGTACGACAGGTCGAGACGCTTCTGCGTCTGTTCCAGACCGATACCATGTCCGCTGCGGTCATGTGTCGACTTGGGATAATTAGAATTAGTGATAGAACAGATGAGCACGGAGGGATTCTCCTGGTGCTCAATCTTTATATGCACAAAACTAGGTTCACTCTGGCTCACACCGTGCTTGAAGGCGTTCTCCACGAGTGGCACGAACAGCAGAGGGGCAATCTTCAGCTCTTTGTCGTTCACGTTGTTAGTAAACTGCACGTCCACCTGTTTCGGCAGTCGTATCTTCATCAGACTGACATAACTCTCTATAAACATCACCTCGTTCTGCATGGGCACCTGGTCGAACTGGTTGTCGTAGAGCATGTGTCGCAGCAGTTCCGACAGCTGTTTGATGGCATCCTGTGCTCTCTTCTGGTCGAAGGCGGTGAGGGCGTAGATGTTGTTCAGTGTGTTAAGCAGGAAATGGGGGTTGATCTGCGAACGCAGGTTCTTCAGCTCCACCTCAGACCGTGCTGCCTCCACCTCAAGATGCGCCTCCTCATTATGCTGGATACGTTGTGCGAGGATGATGGCTGTAGCCACGGCTGCCGACATCGCCAGACTGAGGATGTCACGCATGATGAAGAAGAAGGTGTCGATGGATGTCTCCCTGAATGCGGGACCTATCTTGATAGGCATAAACAGACTGTTGGTAAATCCCACCCAGTTGTGCAGGAAGATACCAAGCACTACTGCCATGATAAAGTTTATCAGCATGTAGTACCTTCTCTTTCCTATCACGAAATACTTCGGAGTGAGCCAGAAGTAATTCACGTAGAACACCACCATCATCAGGAACGGCGACATGCAGTTCATCAGGTAGTGCAGCATCGACATACCGTTGCCCCTCAAATACGTCAAAGGCGATAAGAACATAAATGCCCATATCGCCACATGAAGGAACGGATATATATATCTATTCATGTCGTATCGCCTCTATCGGATCCATATTTGCAGCCTTCTGTGCGGGGATATATCCGAAGAGCACACCGATAAACACACACACGAGGAACGACACGTATATGCTCCATGCCGGTACACTCGACGGCATGCCTATGGCCGAGACGGCACTGCTCGCCCCCACCCCGACAAGTACTCCTATCAGTCCTCCCGTGACGGATATCAGCACCGACTCGATGAGGAACTGCAGTGATATCACCGGTCCTGTGGCACCCACGGCCATCCTCAAGCCAATCTCCTTCGTCCGCTCTGTCACCGACACGAGCATGATGTTCATGATACCTATACCTGCCACAAGCAGAGAGAAGGCCGCTGCCACCACGAGGATGATGGTCACCGTGTCCATCGTGCTCGACATCGTCTCCATCATCTCCGCCTGAGAACGGATGGTGAAGTCATCATCAGCATCATCCTTCAGCTTATGGTTGTCGCGCAGTATCTGCGTGAGTTCCTCGATGGCAGCGTCAGAGAGCTCCTCTGTAACTGCCGAACAGACGATACTCGAGAAGAATGTCTGTGCGTTGATACGTTTCATCACAGTGGTATAGGGTGCGATGATGACGTTATCCTGGTCCATGCCCCAGGAGTTGTAGCCCTTCGACTTCAGCACTCCCACGATACGCATGGGGATAGACTTGAAACGGATAGTCTTTCCTATCGGGTCGGTGTTCTCTCCGAGCAGCTCCTTCACGATGGTAGTACCCACGACACACACCTTCGCTGCTTTCTTTATGTCTTCCTCAGTGAAACACTCACCTTCCTCCACCTTCCACTGTTTGATGTCGAGGTAGTCAACACTCTCGCCATACATAGAGGTGTTGGTATTGTTATTACCATAGATAGCCTGTCCTGAGGCCGTCACCTCTGGCGACACCTTCGTTACAAACCGCTTCTCACGCACGATACGCTCATAGTCGGCCATCTTCAGCGTCTGCATGGCCGAAGGGTCCTGACGCACACCACCACGCATGTCTGCTCCCGGACGGACGGTCAACAGGTTGGTACCCATCGTCGACAGTTCCTTACGTATACTCTCCTTCGAGCCCTGTCCGATGCTCATCATGATGATCACAGCAGCCACTCCGATGATGATACCCAGCATCGAGAGGAAGGAGCGCATCTTATTGTTCGCCACCGCCTTCAGGCTAACCTTTATCAGATTAAGTATGTTCATTTATCACGTTTATCATTTATCCTTTATCCATTATCATTTATCAATCATCCACCGGTGCCGGCAGCGCTGCCAACGCCTCTGCTGCCGACTTAATATTCGTATTTATCGTATCCTCACGTATCTTCCCGTCACGGAGATTGATATTCCGGCTACTGTATTCCGCTATCTCCGGGTTGTGGGTCACGAAGATGATGGTGTTACCCTGCTTATACAGTTCCTGGAAAAGCACCAGCATCTCGAAAGAGGTACGGGTGTCGAGGTTACCCGTTGCCTCATCGGCAAGCAACACGGCAGGGTCGTTGACCAGTGCTCTGGCGATTGCCACACGCTGCATCTGACCACCCGACATCTGGTTCGACTTATGATACATCCTGTCACCCAGTCCCACTGCCTGCAGGGCCTTGATGGCTCTCTCACGACGTTCCTCAGCAGATACCTCAGAGTTGTACATCAACGGCAGCTCCACATTCTCCAGTGCCGTGGTCTTCGGCAACAGGTTATAGCTCTGGAACACGAATCCTATCTTCCTGTTTCTCAGACGGGCCCTCTTGGTCTTCGACATCGAACGTACGCTGATGCCATCGAGCAGATACTCCCCACTCGTAGGCGTATCCAGACAGCCCAGCTGGTTCAGCAACGTAGACTTTCCCGAACCCGATGTTCCCTGGATGGTGACAAACTCACCCTCATATATCTTAAACGACACTCCCCTCAGAGCCTTCACAGTCTCCTCTCCCACCTGGAAATACCGTTTCACATTCTGCAGCTCAATTACAACCTTCCTTTCCTCCATCTCACCTCATCACGTTTATCATTTATCATTTATCATTTCAGGGCGCCCCAATATTTTTTATTTTTTATTTTTTATTTTTTATTTTGATTCTTGTTATTCCCTCTCGGCCTTGGCATAAACGGATTCCCCGCCTGCTGTCCCTCTTCCTGAGCACCGCCTCCAGAGATATCAAAGTCCGTCAGCACCTCTGTCCCCGCAGCGATGCCACCTGTAATCTCAGTGATAATACCATTAGTCGTACCAATCTCCACCTTATGAGCCTTAAACACGCTGCCCTCCTTTGTCCACAGCTTATGGTCTCCCTGGCAGTCCTCGATGCTCTCGCCCTTCTGCAGGAGAGCCTCATTAGGCTGGAACCGCAGTGCCTTGGCGGGCACAGCCAGTACGTTGTTCTTCTCGAGGGTGAAGATTGTGACGTTTGCCGTAAGACCCGGCTTCAGCTTCAGGTCGTTGTTAGGTGCAGAGATGACCACCTCGTAGGTGACGACGTTGCTCGATGTGGTAGCCTGCTGACGCACCTGAGTGACGGCACCCTCAAACCTATCATCGGGGAAGGCGTCAACGGTGAAGCTCACCCTCTGTCCTTCCTTAACACCACCTATGTCAGCCTCATCGATGTCAGCGATGACACGCATGTCGGTAAGGTCCTGTGCGATGGTGAAGAGCTCAGGGGTGTTAAACGAAGCAGCCACTGTCTGACCTTCCTCCACAGCCTTCGACAGCACCACTCCGTCGATAGGTGATGTGATGGTGGCATAGCCCAGGTTGGTCTGTGCCCTCTGCACACTCTCACGCGATGATGCCACCTGCTCCTTTGCCTGGATATACTTCAGCTTGGCATTCTCAAACTCATCAGCACTCACGAGACCCTTGTCATATAGAGTCTGGTATCTGTCGAAGTTGGCCTTCTGGTAGTCCAGAGAACTCTGCGCACTGGCGAGGTTGGCCTTCTGGGCATTCAGTTCACTGATGAGGTTGGTACGGTCCAACTCCGCTATCACCTGTCCTTTCTTCACTATCGAGTTATAGTCGACATACAACTTCGCCACGATACCCGACACCTGCGTACCCACAGTGACACTCGTCACCGGTTCGATAGTACCCGTAGCCGTTATCGACGTATGGATATTCTGGTTCTCCACCTTTGCGGTATCAAACGACACCTTCTCATCCTTCTTTCCTCCACCAATCAGCGCCCAAGCGACAACCACTACAGCCACCGCAGCTACTGCTATCCACCATTTCTTCTCTATCCTTTTCATATCTCGCGGCCAATATTTTTTATTTTATATTTTTTATTTTTTATTTTATTTCTCCTCCTCGGTAGAACTCCAGCATCTGCCTATTATACACCTCCGTATACTTCGCCTGCAACCTATTCTGCTGCGCCTGCATCAGATTGTTCTTGCCCGTCATCAGTTCCACGATATTCTTCAGTCCCAGCCGGAACTGCTCCGACAACAGGTAATAGCTCTGTTCTGCACTCTCCACACTGCTCGTTGCAGCCCTGTATTTCTCCTGATTGTTTGTGGCGTTAATCCAGTAATTCTGTATGCTGGTATACAGCGTCTTCTGCTGGTCCTGCAGGTCGAGCTGTGCCTGTAGCTGTTGTATCTTCGCCTTGTTGACGGCAGTCTTCGTAGAACGACCGTCATAGATGGGCACACTCACGCCCAGTCCGACAGACGAATTGACATTCGTCTTCATCTGCTCACCCCACCCATTGCTGTTAAGAGAGTTGGTAGATGTGGTGACACCCCCATTGACAGAGATATTCGGCAACCATCCTGCCTTTGCGATACGCAGGCTCACGTCACTGCTCTTCACGGCGAGTTGCAGCCGCTCTATCTCAGGACGGTTCAGCAGCGCCTCCTCATATACACTCTGCAGTGATGGTATCTCCGCATATATCCTCTCATCGGTGATATCAGGTATTACCACGTCGAAATCCTCCTCATCGGTAATCTCGAGGAGCTGTTTCAGCTGCAGTTTGTAGTTCATCAACGAGGTCTTGGCCTCAACGATACTATACTCATCGTTGGCTCTCTGCGAGGTCAACTGCGCCAGGTCAGCCTTAGCCATCTTTCCCACGTTCACCATCTCCCGGCCTCTCTCTTCGTTCTTCTTACTGGTCTCGAGCATCTTCTCGTTGACAGTAACGTTCTCTGTGAGGTAGAGTATCTGTGAATAGAGCTGTGCTATCTTCTCCTGGATACTGTTGGCAGTCTCCTGAGCGGAGAGCTCAGCCTGTTGCTCTGCGAGCTTGTCAAGCTTAACCGTATAATAGTTCCTTCCTCCGTTCCATACTGTCCACTGGGCACTGAGGTTGTACGAACCGTTATACGAGGTCTTCTCCACCGTAGTGTTCACCACACCGTTTGTAACGGTGGCTATGCCAGAGTCTTTCCATGGCTGATAACCCACGTTCTGACTTGTAGAGGCAGTAACGGAAGGCAACAGTGCTCCTTTCGCTCCTTTCAGCTCTTCCATAGCAGCCTGCTGTCTCAGCTGCTGCTGCTTCAAGGTGATATTGTTTGCCATCGCATAGTCGAGACACTCCTGCAGCGTCCACTGCTTCTGTGCCGTCACACCCGAAACGACAAACATCATCAAACCAAATAACAATAATCCTTTCTTCATCATCATTTACTTTTCCGCTGCAAAGATAATCATTTTTTGATGAAATAAGAAAAGAAAAGAGCATAAAAAAACGGTTGTCCGTCAGATTATTCAACGAACAGCCGATTTTGTTAAGCGAATTAGAGAGGGGAGAGGGGGTAGAAGGAGTTAGAAGGAGTTAACGCTTCGCTCATGGAGTTATAAGTCAATACTCTGCTATACCAACTAACCAAATAGCATGTTGAGTGTCTTGGTAATGACCTCTAACTCCTTCTAACTCCCCCTAACTCCTTCTAACTCCATCTAATCCTAACTCCTTCTCCTTCTAACTACTTCTCCGGCTCGATTGCCTTCCAGATTCCAGCCGCACACGCAGCCCCGACAAATGGCCCTACAATAAAAATCCACAGATTCGCCAGAGCAGTGCCTCCCTGGAAGATAGCCGGTGCGATACTACGTGCAGGATTAACCGAAGTACCTGTGTACCTGATACATACCAGATGCACGAGCACCAGCGACAGACCGATTGCCAGTCCGGCAAAGTTATTCGTTGCACCGTTTGTCTTTGACGTAGCACCAAGCACTACCAGCACAAATACACAAGTAAAGATCACCTCAGCCAACAGACCTCCCAGCATACTTACGTTTGCCTGCAGGTCATTAGCACCTGTACCCTCGAGTCCAGGCACATTCTCCGTGAGGATAAAGAGCAGGAAACTGCCGATGAATGCACCGAGCACCTGGAAGAGCATATACATTCCACAGTCCTTGGCATTCATCCTTCCGCTCAGATAACATCCCAGTGTGATAGCGGGGTTGATATGGCAACCGGAGATACCTCCGATGGTATATGCCATAGCCACTACAGCCAGGCCGAAGGCGAAGGCTGTTCCCACCACAGCGGGGATATTGTCAATAGGATCACAACCCAGACTAACGGCTACGCCGCAGCCCATCAACACGAGCACCATCGTGCCCACCATTTCTGCTAAATACTTTTTCATAATTGTTCAGTTTATCGTTAATTAAACATTTGTCTTAACTCCTTAACTCCCTAACTCCTTAACTCCTTAACTCCTTAACTCCTTAACTCCCTAACTCCTTATTCACTCTCAAACCTAAATGCGCTGAAATTAGCATACGTCAGTTCCTCCTCCACCTTCTTCGTACAATACATTCCTGCCACAACACCCGTAAATCCCCCTACGGTCTCTGTGCTCAGCAACGTACAACTAATCTTAACCAGAGTCTTATACTTCTTTCCATCAGTAGAATACTCATAGAAATACTGGTTCCCGTCGCTCCTTACCCTGAGCCACGCCTCATATCCGTCAATCTCTTCATATGCGAATGTGCCTGAGAGGTCTTTCAACGCGGCTTTGAAGCAAACCTTCGTCTTCTCCCGGCTGCCCTGAAGGCATATCTCCGCATGTCCGTCGTTGATCTGATATACCGTAAGCCCGGCCTCATCGCCTGAATACGACTCCCGGAAGTCCACGAATGTCTCCATCAGTAAGTTTTGTCTCTCCTGACGACGACCCACGAATGTCGGCCTGTCATTCTTCGTCAGTGACGACGTCGAACCATACAGGCGCAGTCTGTTGCTGTAGATTTCATACTTTGCCGAGTCTGGGTTCTGGATATACACCCACTCAGGACCTAACGGCTTGTCGAAGGTATACTCCGTAGGCAGTTGAGGCATCTTCACCTCTGGCAGTGTCTTCACCTTCATGAGGGTGTCGATGGGATTTCCCCCGTTCACCACTGGCCACTGTCCCTTCTTCCACTCCACTGGAGCGAGGTATGTCTCACGCCCTAAGTGGTGATACGAGCCCCCGAAATTACGATAGGCGAGGAATGTCACCCACCACGAACCGTCCTTTGCCTGTACGAAGTCACCGTGTCCTGTGCCCTGTATCTGCATCGACTGTCCGAGCATGTTACAGTTGGTGAGGATAGGGTTCTTGGGATTGCCCACATACGGGCCGTAGATATTCCTGCTTCGTGCGATGGTGAGCTTATGAGCCAGTTCGGTACCGCCCTCAGAGATAAGCAGGTAGTACCAACCGTCTTTCTTATACAGATGCGGTCCCTCGGGATATCTGCCCCCCGTGCCTCGCCAGAGCGCCTTACTCGGGGTGAGCTGTTTTCCTGTCTTCACGTCTATCTCACAGAGCATGATGGTATTGTCAGGGTTCGACACCATATAACACTTGCCGTTCTCAAACCACAACGAGGGGTCGATACCCTGCTGTTCCAGCCACATAGGCTCGCTCCAGGGGCCTCGTGGGTCTTTTGCCGTAACCATGAAGTTACCCCCATTGCCCACGTTGGTGGTTATCATATAATATGTGCCCTCGTGATAACGTATGGTCGGGGCGAAGATGCCCAACCACGATGTTGCGCCCTTCAGCGGCAGCTGGCTCTCCCTGTCGAGCACATTGCCGATAAGCTCCCAGTTCACCAGGTCCTTGGAGTGATAGACAGGCACTCCGGGGAAATACTGGAACGATGAGTTCACCAGATAGAAGTCATCCCCCACCCTGCACACGCTCGGATCCGGATGATATCCTGGGATAACAGGATTCCGCAACTGTGCCCACGATCCTATCGTGAGCACCATCATCGCCATTATCAAGAACGCTCTCTTCATACCTTATTATATATATAATATTGTATCTTACAATCGTGCTTTTTTGACTTGGGGTCGTAGTTAATACCCACAAGAATCACTTTGCCATCATATTGTACTACCTTTCCACAGTACTCTTTCCGGTGGATCTGATCGATGGCGGCATCAGCAGACTGATTGCTCTTCAGTTCCAAAAGGATGGCAGGCTTATCTACATTCTTCCGCGGCATAAGCACTAAATCCGCAAAGCCCTTGCCTGACGGGAATTCACGATGGAAGGTATAATCATTCTTGGCATAGTAAAAAGCGATACTCAAAACACATGCGAGTGAATTCTCATTGTTATAGCTCAGGATACTGGTGTTTTCATCATGAGCAGCATCCACACCCTGGGCTACAGCCACTTCATCTCCATCAATTACAGCCTGAAGGAGTTGTTCCGACTTGCTGATGGCTTCAGTAACGATATCCCAATGGCTTTCTGCCACTGCATTAATCATCTCGCCTGCAACTTCACGATTTGGGACATAACACTCACTTGTGTCCCAGTCGTATGCCAGATACCCCAAATGGATAAGAACAGTTAAAACGTCATCCTTGCTCCTCACCACCGACATATCGTTTTGGAATCCGGTTGGATCTACCTTGCACCGCCCTCCGCCTACCATTTTGATAATATCGTCTTTAAGCCCTTTATAATTCATCTGAATATAAGAGGCGATAGCATCGTAAGCACCAGTATTAGCCCAGTAGCTTCGGCATCTGCCTTCCCATAGGGCCTGCATAACGGAATTTGGATTGAATATTGACGGTTCATCACCTATCTTATAACCGTCGTACCACTTTTCCATCTCGTAGAAATCAGCACTTTCCTTCTCGCACAGAGCCAGCACCTCAGATTTTGTAAATCCAAAGAAGCCTGCCAGACGACCAGGATTAACCATCGAATACTCTGTGAAATTATTCAGGGCAGACTCGGTCTTGTACTTCTTAACAGGAAGGATACCAGTAAGATATGCACCAGCAAACACCTGTGACGACTGTCCGCCCTTAAACATACGGCGGAGCCAGTTGACATAATTATCCATAGCAGCAGTACCAACCTTGAATTCACGACATATTGCATCCCACTCGTCAATGATAAATATGAACTGCTGCTTTGTATGGCCTACTACACGGGAAAGATAATCCATCAGGTCATCTTCAGCCTTTATAGGTATTTCAGGATATGCATCATGAATATCAGCAATGATTTTCTCGTTTAGCCTGTCAACAATATCCTCTCCCTTGTAACGGGTCACGAAATCTGAAAGATCAAGGAATATCGTAGGATACTTGTTAAGATGCTTTTCAAACGATTCATCCTTAGCTATATTCAAGTCTTCAAAAAGAGCCTTTGAGTCGCAAGATTCGTCATAGTAAGCATATAACATCTTAGCTGCCAATGACTTTCCAAAACGTCGGCAACGGGTAATACAGCTAAAACTCTTTTCTGTGAATAATGTCCGGTTTATTACACTGATGAGTTCAGATTTATCCACATACTCGCTATTTCGAGCACGTTGGAATCCTGTATTGCCTACATTTATGTATATACCCATTAACCCAATACTCTATTTCAGTCGCAAAGATACGAACTATTTTTGAAACTTCCAAATTATAAAGCAAAAAAATTTCTCCGGTTCCCTTAGTCTCTTCTATTCGTTCGGATAATCTCTTCGATTCATTCAGATAGTTCCTTATAGGGTATGCAAACGTCACGAACCACGTACGCCGCCTATCCTATCAGGGATTAAGTGCCTGGCTAAAAACCTTACGCCTTGGCCCGAAACACTTTACGGGCATACGCAAAATGCTTTACGCGTACACGCAAAATAAGACATACTTTCAAGCCTTGGTGCACCATTAGTAGCACGTCAGTAGCACCATAGTAGCACCATTTTAAGACATCCTGCACCTAACAAACATCTGAATACAAGCAAGTTACATGCCTCAGTAGCACGAGGTGCACGATATTTCTATTTTAAACGTATGATGCATTAGCCACATGGCGTCTGGACTCCACGTCAGAAGGTTATTAGCTTACCTATCACTGTAAAGCCTGTTCAGTAAGAACTAAGATAGAATTCTAAGAATTGAAAATTAGATTCTAGATACTGATCCCAAGGGGGAGCTTCCTAATACGGGGTGCTCCCCCTTTATTTCACACAAGAGAAAGGTCATTAGGCCAATCGCTCTTTGACACGATTACATTCAGGAAGGAAAAAATCGCGAAATCCTTTGTGGTTTCAAAATTTCTTCGTATCTTTGCCACCGAAATAGATATAAATGCGTATGGGTAAGATTATTGGAACAAAGGAGCAGCTGATTACTACGAATGAGGGAATGAAACTCATCCGGAGAGTAACAACAGTGGAGATGCCTAACGGCAAATGTCGTTATCCTGTTGACTATTACGATCCTTCTCCCGAACCTGTTCGTATCACAAAAGAGGAGATGGAAAGGGTTCGCATTCCTGTATACAAACAGGTCATCTGATGCTTGAAGGCTATCCTTTTATATTCCAGATGAACGACAGGTCTGGGGCAGACGAACTGCTAGAATATACCATGCAGTATCGTTTTAAGTCTCAGAAGTCACATCACACCTATATTGTCCGTGTAGAGCGGTATATAGAACATGCTTACTGCGTAAAGTTCTTCGACAAAGCGAACATGTTGAGCGACAATAAGTATAGTTTACGCTCCGCGACCTTTGAACCACGCACAATTGTATCTACTATATTCAACATCATGTTCGATGTACTCAAACGTGACGAGAAAGCATCTTTTTTCTTTATCGGGGCCGAAGACGAGAAAGACATACCGGGCAGAGCGACAAGGCGATTTAAATTCTACTCTAGATTTACGCTCTCAGTCATGTCAGACGAGAAGTTTGAGCATTACCGAGTTGCGCCCATGTCACTATACATTCTTGTTAACAGACAACATGTGGATGACAAGGATGCCTATGCCAGAAGAATCAAGTCACACGTTGCAGATGTAATGTTTGGCTGAGGATATTTCTTCCTGATGCTATAAAACAAAAAGAAAAAATGAAGAAATTGTTTCTTGCATTAACCATGCTGTGCGGC
>ERZ842401.6128-NODE-6128-length-12977-cov-4.744931_pt1 | contig 12977 bp, 9 predicted proteins | sample MGYA00521270_ERZ842401 | MGnify/ENA primary metagenome ERZ842401 (study PRJEB31892, sample SAMEA3878208) | bioreactor metagenome | biome: Moose rumen | place: Sweden | collected 2011-10 | study: EMG produced TPA metagenomics assembly of the PRJEB12797 data set... | reverse complement strand
CCTGCCAAAAGCGAATCTTTTGCATCCACTGCGGCAAGAAGCGGTCCGATATGCACAAGGAAGTCAAAAGTGTCCGCATCCGAAACATCAACATCACCCGCGACATACACAACCGGATTCATATTCAGCGCGGAATGCAGGAAAATGTAGTAGCTGGGCGTAAAGTAAGTGCTGCTCGCGATTTTCTGCCAGGTCGAAAGCTCCGCCTCATTCACATTCTCCGCCTTCCCCACAAAATCCAGCTGCCCCGTTTTGCTCTTTGAAAACTCAAACCATGCGTTTGCCGTTTTGATTAAAATCTGTGCGTTCATAAAACACCTCCTTATCTGTAATTCCATTATAAAACAAGGGGTGTCGCAAGAAATGCTACAGGTAGGGAGCCGTTCGCAAAAAAGCGAAAAAACTTGCGAGGCAAGTTTTTAGGCGAGTCTCCGAGCAGCTATGCTGCGAAGGTAAGGAAATTTTGTTTTTTTTAGAGATTTATCAGCTTTTGTCTTTTGGTATTATTTCCCAATGCCCTGCCTTATCAGAGCCAATGCGCCTGATAATTCCCATTTCTTTCAGTTTCGCCATATTATCATTGATTCTCGTTCGGTGGATTCCGATTTTTTCAGCAAGTTCGGCTTGTGTAACATAGGCATTTTCTGATAACGCGGCAAGTATCTTCTTTTGTGTCAGCGAAAGATTTACTGTAGCGTTTACTGTAGCGTTTTCCTGTATTTCCGATTCTTCACCGCCGTTCAGTTCAAACAGAGTAACATTGATTCTGTTAAACGGAATCGTTACCGCGATAAAATTCTTTTCGATTCTGATTGATTCCCAGCCATACGCGCCCACAATCTTAGGCACGCCACGACCAGACCGTTCGCTTAATCTTAGCTGCAAGAAAATCGAAGCAAGCACTTCATTCACTAGGATGCTTACGCCGCTGTAAAAGCCTTCCAAATCCTGCTCGATTCCAAGACCGCCGTGCGAAAGAATCTCAATTCTGTCAGTGAACACGCTAATCATCGGGGCGTTCAAGCCGACCCACTTGTTGTGAACAAAGGCGTTCAAAAGCGCCTCGTGAAAAGCCTCGTAGTCAAAAAGCGGCACATCCTTTCGCTCGGAAATACGCCCGCGCTCGTCCGCCTGAATGATGTTGATTGCGTCTCCGTAGTCAAGAATCTTGTCCATCGCATACAGAATGCAGGAGTTGCCGTATTCCTTCACCGAAAAAAGCGTGTCAGCCTTTGTCTTTCCGCTGAACACCGACACACGGATTGGAATGTCGTTCGAGTCCGAAAGCAGCAGTGCCATAATGTTGTAACGACCGTCTGCCGTCTGCAATTTGAGCGTCTTTTTGAAAGTCTCCTGTCTGAGCGCGATTCCCTTTGCGCCGTAGTACAGAAAGAGCTTTTCAAAAGTCAAATCCTGCGCGTAGTCGGGCGCGGCAGTGTTCACGATTGTGGGAATGCCGTTAGAAAGCACATTCAAGAGACGGATTTCCCATTCGGGGAACTTTGAAAGCTTTTCCTTGCTAGAGCCGATTCGGATAAAAGTCTGCTCCAAGAATTTTGTGGGAACAGATTTTGCCGCCGGAACGGTCAGCATGACAAGCCGTTTTCCTTCGATTTCTGTTTCATCGACTTCAAAGGCGATGCTCGGCTTTAGGTTTCGGGCGAGGTAATGCTTGTACGGCTCGTTGTCGATGTCTTTGTCAAAATTGACTTTTGTTCCCGTGATTTCATGCGTTTTGTCGTCCACGCCCCAGACGATGTAGCCGAATTCGCGACCGCTAAGAGCCGCACCGTTGGAGATTGCGGAAATATACTCGCCGATTCCCTCTTTGGAAAACCAGTTTTCCTTGAAGTCGAGCCATTCGTATTCGTGAGGGAGAGAAATTAAGTTTGTGATGGTGTCGGGGAGATTTGTCATCAATTACTTTCCTCTATTTTTACGAGTTTTAAATCACGAAGAAAAGAAATCAAATGAATTGGAATTGCATTATCAAATAATGCAGCTATTTCTTTGTTTTTTTTCGCACTCCATAACGGATGAACTAAAATGCCATGCAAATTAATTCCATGTACAATACAAACAGACATTCCATTTTTTGAGACAACAAATGCTTTATATTTATCATCTAACGCATTGAAACTTTCTATCCTTGTTTTTACCAATGTATCCCAATAACTGTCGTTGCCCAAATAATATGGTGTCTGTCCTGAATAACTTATCTGTGCCATATCTAGTCCTAAACGCCAATCAATTAAATCATGAATTCTTTGGTTATAGTAATCTCTCAAACAGTCATAGCAAGAACAGTCACAGTTGTTCTGATGGACAGAATTTGTTAGTTTTTTATAAATATAACCATCTTTCAGCAATGGATTTATAAAAACTTTTTTTATATCATCATTTGCCTTTCCTAAAAAGGATGCATAGCCAGCACCATTTTCAAGTTGTTCAACCATGAAAATTCCCGCTAAAACCTTTCCGTCACTTTCATTTTTCTTTAAGAAATAATCTACAGTCAATTCTGTTGTTTCTATATCTAAATAATCCGTTGCACATTTACGGAGTAATGTTCCCCAAGATAAATATGCACCTTTTAACGCTATTTTTTGAATATTATCTATCGAATCTAGGGGAGTTAAAACGATGTCGGGATTAGATGATTCAAGACACAATTCCAAAACCCCTGTAACTTTTGAAGTAATTAAAGCAAAGGTTTTCTCTGAAGAATCATCGAAATCAAAATCATAGTATCGCACATAGTTTTTATCATACCAGCCTGCATATTTTCTCGATTTTACGAGTTTAAATAATTTATCTTGATTTGTGTTTATGGAAGTAACAACACCTTTTTCGGGGTATTCATTATTGCCCATATAAATATTTGTGTTTGCTACATTGTGCAAGTTGACTTCAGTTTGCTCACTGTCAATTCTAGTTTCACTCTGCATGGGAAGCCAGTCAAACCTTCCGTTAAAATCTTTCTGAGCGATAAAGTTTCCATTATCATCGTATTCTGTCCTATATCCTCGTGGAGATGCGATATCGGGAATTGGAGTGATTTCTTGCCCGCAAATGGGACATGTGTTTTTTTCAGAATTGTTTTTTACTGCAGTATATGAACAATTTTTACAGAGTAACAACTTCCTGCCTGTAAATATATCAAGTCCATCGTCTGCTTTGAAATTACCATTCTTGTCTTTTATGGGGGAATAATCCACGAATCCAATTGCCGTCAAAACTTTCTTGTCTTTTATGATTTCACAACCAGGAGTAAATGATGTTAGAGCCATATCCATCTGTCTGTCGGTTACATGCTCAGGTGGAAATCGGTCGGGTTTTGCTTCGTACAACAAGCGTACTTGTGTCGGAAATCCAAACATCGGCAATAATCCCGTTGCAGCAAGCCGGTCGGAAAGTTCCGTTTGAATAAAGCCACCTTTCTTTTGTGCATCGTCAATCCAAGTAATGAGACTGTTATATATATCATTTACCAGTTCAGTTTGCATATCAGAATTAATATAATTATCATTTGAAAGATAAGAAACAATGTTTTCAATAGTTGTTTTATTTTCAAGAATCCACTGATTTACAAGCAGCTTATTGTGTTCCCATTCATCGACCGTTCCAAATTCTCCATGAACAGAACTTTTTTCAATGTGAATTCCCATATCAATATAAGCTTTCCGCAAAATTTCTTTTATGATAAATCGTCGTAGTATATCTGTGCTTTTAGGGTCAATATATGGATTTGCAGTTTGTCCAGAAACCATTCTTTCTGGTTGATTATAATGAGTCTGGTCATGACTATTTACGCGAGCAACTGTTAAAGCAATTGATAATGGTGTGTTTCGCCGTCCTGCCCGTCCGACACGCTGTTGATAATTGAAGCGCTGCGGAGGAACATTTCCCATCATGACAGCAGACAGTGAACCAATATCAACACCTGCTTCCATAGTTGTCGTTACATTCAGCAAATCTATTTTTACAACTCTATCAAATTGCGACTCTTCTGGTTTTGTTAAATCTTGAAACAAACGCTGTCTATCTAAGGCATCGTCACTATCTGTTTGTCCCGTTAGCTCTTCACTGTGAAGTCGGGTAAGAGTTTTCTTTAAATTAGCAGTATAGTAGCTTGATTCAAAATTACATGAGCTATAGTCCTGTTTACACTCATCAGTTAGTGCTGAAAAACAGAATACACATATACCATGAGATTTATGTAAATGCACCGTTCCACAGTTCTTACATTTCCATACATATTTGCATGATTCTCCTTTTATGAATTCGAGTTTTTCACCAGTTAAACCTATTTTTTTGTCACTTTCAACAATTTTCTCATTTATTAAAAATTGTTTCAGCATATCTATATTTTTATGTGTCCCAGCCTTTTTATCGCCATAGCACATTTCCGTGTATTTCCATAACCGATTAGGCAAAGAATCACCTATTGGATAATCGGGATATTCCTCATAGATTTTCCAAGACTCACCTAGTATTCGTATTGCAGAATCAATATATTCGGAATCAAGATTAGTTACTTTTCGAATATGGAAATATCCTACTCCAAGATTTTCCAAAGTTCGTTTATTAGAACCAAATGCCGTTTTGAGAAGTTCTGCACGGCATTTCATGCGAATCCTATCTGCAAGACCAATCGTTTGCTCAGAACGGCGAATAAATCTATTATCTTTCCAATCTACACCATCAACCCATTTATTTGCTTTATTCTGAAATACTTGATATTTGGGGAATGGTCCGGCTGGATTTATACCCACTTGTAACAGCTTTTTTATTACACCATCAACAATATTCTCAATTGTATTCTGCGCGAGCAGTTTCTCATCAAGCGTAGCATTATGTTTCTTAAAAAGCTTTTCATTGTTTATATCAGTAAGCAATGATTGAAAATGCTGATTGGTAAGTAATTCATCATGCAAAGTTTCAGGTATGTCTGCCCATTCAATTTTTCCGTCACGAAAATCCTTCAAATATCCTAGAATTTCAGCACCACCATCTAAGGACTGAATCATTGCTGACCGCAATGTATCACGATAATGATCAAGTTCAATTCCAGCAGAAAGTTTAGCAGCACCTTGTCGGCTGTCTGAGAATAAAATAAGCTTCCGTTTTTCATGTTCATCATCAAGGATTTGTAATATTGAGTCCGCAAAAAGCTGGTTAATCTTTTGGACACCAGTACCATGATGATAAAGAGGAAGAAGGTTTTTCTTTTCTGCATCATAAGCGACAGACCAACCACAAGCGGGACACTGCTCTGGAAATGGAGCAAGCGAACCGTTTGCATAATATTCGTAAAAAATATTTCCATTTCTGTTTCGTGAGATTGCCCCATTGATTTCATTAAAGTCTACCGGCAACCAATGCTGTATCCCTCTTTTTATGTCATCAAAAGGGACTTTTGAGAGGTTTGATTTATATAAAAATGTTTGATGTATATTAGCAGAGGAATAAACTGAGATTGAATTTTCTAATGTAGTATTTATACTATCACTGTTTTTGAAACCTTTTAAGAATATTTCACCGCATTGTCGGCATATTATGGCTTCATATATCTTTGCACCACACGAACATCGGTTCATTGGTTGTGTATACAACTTTCCGAATTTCCGCTTTGCATCTTTGAAACTCGGTTCAAGTGCATTACATGACGGAGATGAGCAAATCCAGATATTATCCACATTCCGTGCAAAATAATGGGCACGAATAGGCTGAATATACTCTTTCTTGTTATCAGTGCAAAGATTTAGAAGTGTTAATAAAACTTCTGTAAACTTAAGAGCATTGCCTTCATTTTGAAATAAACAAGCACTTATATCAGAAATGGTTTTCGCTGTTAATTTTCCATTTTCATCTTGAAGGGCATATTTCAGCAAATCAAGCAGTTTATATTGTTCCATAAACTCATATATAGAATTAAAACCGTACTTTTGTAAAATCTGAAGGATTGTATCAATCTGTGTATCATCTAATTCTTGCAAGGAAGCTAACTCTGTAAAAATTAGCTGTGGAAAAACAGGAAGTTCTTTTCGCTCAATTTGCTTTATAGGTTCATCTTCTATCAGGGAAAACTTCTCTGCATTATTTGTACCAAAGAAATCTCTTAGAAAAATGTCAGTCCGTTCATTTTTAGTCAAAGAGGCACTGGAGGCTAAAAATCTGACTTGTGGGGAATCAGGTGTTAGACCAAGCCGATTTAGCAAAACTTTTATGATATAAGATACTTCTGTACCTGCCGTTCCCCTATATGTATGAAGTTCATCAATAACGAGCGTAAAAATATGATTCGGGTCTTTTAACCATTCCTTTGTCTTTTCAAAAATATCCAGCTCCCTGTTTCTCATAAGCATAATGTTCAACATGCTGTAGTTTGTAATAAGAATATCAGGAGGATTCTTTTGCATATCTTGGCGGATAATTTGCTCTGCGGAATTTTCATCTGTGCATGGAATTGAAAACTGTAAATCGTCATCGTAAATCTGAGGGTTTTGCTCCTTCTGATTTTTTAGGTTTTCCCAATCAGCGATTGCTTTTCTAAGACTTCTTTCTCTGGTTTCACCTAATTTTCCAGGAGTTCGTCCAGTATATCGTCCAAAAGTAAACCGATTTCCTTTTCGATTTTTATCTAACCAGTTTTTTACGCTATCTTGTTCCAACGACTTTCGTAATCGAACCATTTGGTCTTCCGCCAATGCGTTAAGAGGATACATTATGAGTGTTCGAACAGCATGATTTCGTTCTTTTGGTAAAGACCATTCTTTCGATTCATCAATAAGATTTGCAATTACAGGAATCATAAAACATTCTGTTTTTCCAGAACCTGTACCTGTGGTAACAATCATATTTTTTTGATTTTTAAAAACATCCAAAAAAGCCTTTTTCTGATGTCTATACAGTTTTCGCTCAATTTTATCCTTCAATAATCCCAAATTAAGGAAATCTGCAATATCTGAATCAATACCGTTCTTACAGCAGATTTCGCTTATAGACTCTTCTCCCTTGTATTTCCTTGTAAGCTCAATAATAGGTGATTGCATAATAACACCATCTTGTGCGTAAAGTTTTCTGCGTTCTTTTATATAAAAATCACCAGCAAGAGGAATGCCTGTATCAAGATAGCGTAAATATGTTTCTTTTAGACTTCTGCCAATTTTTATAGGATTAACCATGATATTCTCCTACTGCATTTCTGCCAAATATTCGCTGTAATTCTTTTATCACTTCGGACTGGATATTTTTATAAGGGGTATTTCTATCCAATGGATATTTATAAATCTTATCTGCTAGTTGAGACCTAGCAAAAAAAACAAGCGCACGAGTTACTATAATCGGAAGTTCTGAATAATTCATGCAATAAAGTTCCTTTTGTTTGTCATCATAGAGGAAGAAAATAAAATCATTTCTTTGCGAACGCACAAAACATCGGGCAATATTTATAGAATCAATATTTTCTGAATACGATGGGATTCTTCGAATGTCTTCACCGTCAAAAACATATGAAGAATAATATACTTCATCGTGAGTTTTATATATTCCAGTCTCATAAGAAAAACTCTCAATTGGCTCAAATTTATATTTATCAAAGAGATTGCACTTATATTTTAGTTCCAAAGTATCTTCTTTTTCAAATGTAGAAATAAGATTATACAATGTCGGAAAATTATTTAAAAGCAGATACGGATCCGCATAATTTTCATTTTCAGTGTATTCCCTACACAATGGAACAAAATGCTGTTTTCCATTATTCATAGCGACTTCACAAAAACCATTCCGTAACAACGGCATGAAAATTTTGTATTCGGGATAATTTCCATACAATTCTGTATATGAATTGTCAAATTCAGATAAGAGTTGCAAGCAAACTTTATGTATTTGAGTCCAATTTACAATTTGTTTTATCTGAATCCATTTATACAATTTTTCTTGCAGTATAAAGAAAGTTGCATCAGGAAAATCAATATCCAAAGTAGGCATCTCCGTTTTCGTCAGAAGCAGTAAACTGCAATTTAGAATTTAACTCATCTACAGAGCAATAAGCCCCTGGATTCTTAGATAAGAAGTTCTCTGACAATGCAAGTTTGCTGTTTGGATTTCCTACAAACCCCCAATTTTTAAAACTTTCGGGATTTAAGCTCAATCCTATTTTCATGTCAGATTTTGCAGGCTGAACAGTGGCTAATATCTTTAAGTTTTTAGGTAAAGGTCTGTTTAACATGGGAATAATCAATGAATACCCGCTTATTGCATCCAAGAAAGGCTTTAATCCACATTCGGGCTGAGTCAGATTTATTGAATCAAAAATCAACACATGATTTATATCTGCTTTTTCATAGCAAGATTCTAATACTTGCAGCAAACCATTGTTGCAGAAATCCTCATAGTGAAGCCAATCATGCTCAACATTCATGATAAATAGTTTTGAATTTCGGATTCCTTTTGCGAAAATATATGCATATGAGATGCTTGGAACAAAAACAGCCTTACATTTAAATAATGATGAAGAACTTGAAAAGAGTCCTATGAATTCCTCTTGAATATTAAATGGCAGTATATTTTGCATAAAGCACGAATCAAAAGTACTTCCCGAAGTTTTGAACATTTCAGAAAATGTTTTATCTGTTTTTGGGAAGTCAATCGAGTCAAGAGATGTTATCCGTTGCTTTTCGAACGAGTTTGCATGAAGCAATGGAATTGCTGCCTTCAATTTTGCAACTAGTGAATCATAATCCTTTGCTATTACTTCACAAGCAAATTGGGTTTCTGTTATTTGCTTTTCCAATTTTTCTTTTTTTGCAGTAAAAGATTCTTCAAGTTCTTTTTCTTTCTGTACTTTCTTTGTTTTATAAGTATCTATATCGAACTTCAAGGCTTTTTTTTCATTTTTAAGACTTTCAACTTCTATTGTTAATGCTTGCTTTTCTGATTCAAGTTCCCCCATAAAATCTTTTCTAAATTCCTCTCGGAATACTCCAACAGTGTCTTTGAGATTGTTCAGTAGCACACTGTCCACTGAAAGCAAATCCTGTATATAGTTATAATTAAACTCTAATGAATCCAACTTTCCTTTTATTCGTTCAAGCCGAATTTCTTGCAGAGTATCATTTGTTTCTTTGCAGGAATCAGAAAAAGCTTGAAAAGCAGACTTGGGAATTGATTGTATTTTTTCGGCTTCAAGGATAGGTTTCAACATGTCTTTTCTAAACCAATCTGATAATTGATTGTCAGTCATACAATCAATCATGCCAACTTGTTGAAATGGCATATTTTCTGTTTTTCCGATAAAATATTCACGACCATTCGGCAAAGAAAAACAGTATTGATAATAATGCTCTTCGTCTAGTTTGTACCAATTTGTTTCTTTTCCCTTTGAAGGAAGAAATTCATTTCTTGCTATGTCATATTTAAAATACCCGTACAGACTGCCATTATGTTGCAAGAAAAAAGTATTTGAATTTCCTTCAAAAATAGATTTATCAATAAATGAGTGCATTTCATTCTGCGTGATAAAACCATTATCTAACGAGGTCTGATAATTTACATTGATTATATTTATAAATGTTTTGGCTGTTGTTTTTCCGTCATAGTTTATTCGATAGGCATCTCCGCTGTTTCTGCCCGATGGCTCACAAGAAAACTCTATAAAACTATTCGGTAGTATATTATCTCGTTCCCACCCAAATTTATAGGCAAAGCATTTTCCATATGGCGGAAAGATTTCTTTTGAACTCTGTTCATCAAGAAGTATATAATCTTTGCCATCTGCATATCTAAAGCCAATAACTGAAATTCTGGCATGTTCGCCATCATAGTTAGAATATTTTTCAATATAGCCGAGAATCCTTGAGTTTACGATTTCATTCTTTTCTACATCAGTCATCATTTTCTCCTGCTAATTTATTATATCAAATCGTCTTTCAAAATCAGAGAATCGATTTGCAAGAAATTTATTCATCGACAAAAATGGTCGTAACTTTTTATTTGTAAAATCATCAACCGTAAACTCTGTATGACGAGGAAGCTGTTGTTTAAGTATAAAACCATCTATTACGACATTTTCTATAGAATCAGCAGGGCATACCTTATTATGTTCATAATTGAAATTCCAACCGTGTATTGATGAATCAGTATTTGAAACCATTGCAAGCTCAATAGAGAATTTTAAATCAGTGGAATCCCATAATTTTGCATAATGAGTACCAATAGGAAAATCACTTGGTAAATGCAACATATTGTTGGACAACGAATACTCTTTCGTATCAATAAAGATGCTGGTATATGGTTTGTTCTTTGAATCTATAATTTGATTTAGTTTTATCGCTGGCATTGCAAAAGTATAATAAGTATTGCGTTTCGACTTGATGCCGCCTATGAGTTCGATACAAGTTTTTTCAGTCAGTGAAATTCTGCACATTTCATATACTTTTGAATTATTGCTTGAAACAATCCAAAACATATATTTCTCATATTTACGAATCCGTATCTCGCCTCTATCAACATATTCTTGAAGATAAAAGGGAACTGTTTTTTGCTCGGTTAAAAATAAAACTTCTTCATGTAGCTCAAGACTACTAGAATATGGAACCCAATCGTCAAAAATTTCATCATGCATAAATGCAAGACCTTTCTTTGTAAGAAGATGTGTCCTATTGTCCAGTTTATATAACCACTCTGATTTTATTTTATCAGATTTCAAATCGATTCTCTTATTATTAATGAAAACACTTATTTCTTCATCCGCAAACTTTATGTTTATATCGTTTCGTGTAAAAGTTTCTGCATTGCGAGACACGGCAACTTTGTTCTCCAAGATTTCCAAAGAAGTTTGCCCATCCCATATATTATAAAAGGCAAATATCATTCGCTTTATATGCTCATTGTTTTTATGCACGAATTTAAAGGAAACGCGCTGTCCAAATTCTGTAAAAGAAATGATTTCATGAGGTCTTAAATGTTTCTTGAATTCATCAGCATACAAGATTATTTCACGCTGTGAAACGAGTCGTTGGCTTTTTGGGTATTGAACATATCGATATGCACCAAAGTGCTTTTCAGGAATTTCAATGAATCTATTGTAGTTTTTAAATAATTGTCGAACTTGATTCCAAATTCTATCTTGATAAAGATTATACCAACTTTGAATTTCTTGTTGAGAATTGAAAGTTGCGATGTTTTTTTCAAGCCGTGTATTATAGCTGTTTATCAAACTAACATCTGTTTCAATGTCATAAAAAATCTTAATCTCTAATGCTACTATAGCCAGAGATTCAAAACTATTATTGGAACTGAAACTATAAATTCCTTTGCCATGTAACAATAAAGTTATATCTTGTTCAGATAAGCCCGCTGTTTTTGCACAACTTTTATAGGTATACTCATCAATATGAAGAATAAAACTTTCGTTTGGAGATGTAATTTTGAGAAAGTAATTGAATATTTGCTCCCCAAGCCGTTGTAATATTTCCATAGAGTAACACTAGTATATCATATTCTTTATTTTTTGTTACAAAAAATTTATACTATGTCAGAACACGCCAAACTTTATTCGGCGTGTTCTGGTGAATGCTTGCTAAGAATTTACTTTGCAATCTTTTTTTCAAGCATTTTTATAACTTCGGCAGTTTTTCCTTCTTCAAGCATTTTAACAATTTCTTCTAGCAATGCTTTGAATTCCTTCGAACTAATGTATGCCATATTGTCTATCCTCCAATTTCGATAAAGTTTTCTAAGCAGATTATAATATAAGTTTTCTTCATCTGCACCAATTTTTTACTTTTCAAATCTTTCTTCCTCCACAAACACCTTCCCCACATACTCATCCGTCAGCACACTTGTATCAAGCAGGTAGGTCGCATATCCGTCTTTGTCCAGCTGAAAGGGAAATCCGATAACCTTAAAAACTTCATCTCCGAAACGAAGTATTCCTTTGTAGGTCTGCTCGTTTGCCTTTCCGCAGATAATCTGCCCGCGACCGGGAATCGCGAAAATCTCCTCAACCTCTATCTGGAACATGCATCCTCCCTACAAATCCTCCATTTTCATAAACTCACAACACCACAAAGGCAATTTAAAATATTCGCTGAATGTCTCTGCTGCGCTATCCAGTGATACACCCGATTTTAATAAATCTTCCAGAAAGACATATTCGGCCTTGTTTGTCGCCGCAATGATTTTTGTTGAGTGAAAGAAAGGCACAATATATACAGCAGCTTCCGTGAGTATTTTTCCGATTTGTTTTAACAGTTTTTCATCATAGCAGAATAAACGCCAGCCGTTTTGAATCCATTTGTCAGCCTACTTCACTTTGCCCTTTTTGATTTGCTCGGTGATTGTGATTTCGTCAGGCTTCGCGCGATATTCAATTTCTTTGAGGAACTGCCCTGCGTTTTTGATGGGAATGTCGTGATCCATATAAAAGACAACATCACCCTCAAGGTATGCGTTTCTGTTTTTTGATTCTTCATAATTGATAATCATAGACACCTCTACAGCACATCATCCCCGAACTCATCGATAAAGTCATCATCGTCCGTCATGTAAAGCTTCCCGTCACCAAACGGAATCCCGCCGTACAATTCTCCGTCGTCATCATCATAAAAGTCAGTTTCAACTTCGTCGCCAAACTCCGCGCGAATGTCGCTATCTTCCATAAGCAGTTCCATATCTGCTTTGTCCATACCATTCGCAAGGTATGGATTTTTGTCAGTTTGATGAAAATGCTGGTTTCTCGTATTGTCCGATGACCAGCTCGCCCCGATGATCGCACAGACGACAATCAAACAAAATCCAATAAACACAATGATTCCCATAAACGCCTCCTGTGAAAATGCGTTAGCGCTGGTAGCCCCGAAGTACCGCGAAGCGGTATGAGCGTCAGCGAAGGGCGGACATACACGCTACGCTCGTGTGCAGTAAGGAAGTTATTTAACTTTGTGCTTACGCACATGTGCATAGCGACCCGC
>ERZ842401.6127-NODE-6127-length-12982-cov-9.873366_pt1 | contig 12982 bp, 1 predicted proteins | sample MGYA00521270_ERZ842401 | MGnify/ENA primary metagenome ERZ842401 (study PRJEB31892, sample SAMEA3878208) | bioreactor metagenome | biome: Moose rumen | place: Sweden | collected 2011-10 | study: EMG produced TPA metagenomics assembly of the PRJEB12797 data set... | reverse complement strand
CAATCCCCAATCCCCAATCCCCAATCCCCAATCCCCATATTAAATTAAATTTATTTAAATCAAATCAAATCTATTTAATCTAAATTAGTTCTTAATTTTATTTAGTTAAATTTAGTATAATTAAATTAAATTTTTTACTGATCTAAACAAAGCGCAATTCCTTTTAGAATAATTTTTTCAATTTGACCTGTAAATTTAAGTCCTAAAGAACATATGAAATGTTCCCTGAATAAATTTTCATACATAGGAATATCAATTTCATTTTCTGCTTTAGTTTTTCCTTTAATAAATCTAAATATGCATTTTGGCATACTTATTATTTCACTTTGATTTCCTAAAATATCAGCTAATTTTTCTCCGTCGAAATCCGCCCCTTGTAAAAATAGGCCAGTTATTTTAGCACATATTTCCCCACTTGTTTCTTTAAAATCACATATGATATCTAATTCATCTATAGGAATTTTTTTTTCTCTTGCGGTTTTTTGTCTTAAGGCATTAATGAAAGCTTCTGGATGTAAAAATTCACTTAAATTAATATCACATTTTTTTAAAATATTATCCCCATCTACATTTTTTAAATAATTACTCATTCCTTTTATTTTTTTACCGAGGCTTTTCAAATATGAATTTGGTAATTCAGGTCCATCCCAGATATTACTCCATTCTTGCGGGATTATATTTTTTAGTAGACTTTGACAATTATTAATAATTTGGGAAGTTATTATATAATTTTTATTTAAAGCATTATTGATATCATTTAAACATATTTGGACTTTCATAGTTAAATCGTATAATTGATTTCCTTCTGATTTAATATATAAAGTCATAGGATCTTTTGAACTTATTTTTTTAGCTAATGATTTAATATTTTCCATTGTCGATTCACTATAAATATTTTTCCACATTTGTAATATAGGTGCTAATTTTTCTGCCCATAATTGTTTATTAAATTTTTGAATATCTGATGATATTGAATAAAAACTATTTAATTTAAGTAATACTTGAGTAGATACATATCTTTGTACACTACGATCTACATTTAATGGAAGACCAAACATTTCTGGATTATCATTCTCTGGTATTTTCTTTATTATATTTATATAATCATTTTCATTATCTGACATAATAATAGGTAATATTTTATTATCTAATATATATTCACCTCTTGTTTCTAATATATTTTTATCAAATATTTTATCTATATATGTACACATTACTTTATGATCAAAATCATTATCAATTCTTCCTCCATAATATGTACCTTTAATTAATCCTTTTACATTTTCCCAAAAACTTTCATTATCTCCTTTCTTTAAATATTCTATCATTGTCTCTGTTGATACTTTTAAATCACTATAAGAAAATTCGTAAAATTTACTCCATCCTTGTGGTATATATGTTCTTCTCTCTTGTAATATGGCATGAATAAATGCTAAACTAAATAATGCTTGATATATTCTTGGATCATTTATATTTTTTAATAAATCAACACTCCATTGTTGATATATTCTTTCCATATTCTTTTTTACACCAGGAGGAGTTTCATATGTATATTTCATACAACTTTGTAATAATATAGGACTAAATTTAGGATGACTTTCTGTAGTCAAAAATAATCTAAATTTCTCATGAGGATTATTTATTGATTTTATTTCTTTTTCTAAAGTAGGTAACCATGAAAATGCTAAATGAATATTTTTTAAAGTAACCCATTGACCTTTTTCTGCACTTTCTTTTATTACTTTTCCAATATAATCATTATCACCTGAACCTAAAGGTATTTCTATATAATTATCTCTTCCTACTTCTTTTATTGCTAATTCTTCTAAATCTTTTGATGGATCACTTCCTAATGTTGTTAAAAACATTATAGGTATTTTATTATCTTTATTTACTTCAAGATAATTATTCATTGACATTTGAGTTGGAACTATTGAATCTATATTAAGCATTGAACATATAAAATTTTTTAAAGCACTTTCCATTCTATCAGGACGAATTACTTGAATCATTAATAATTTATCTAATTCAGATAAATCATTTCCATTTTTTATTGATGAATATTTTTCTTCAGGTGAATCATATCTAAACCATCTTTCATTATCTGATATAATTCTTGTTAATTTATGGAAATATTTATCTAATGTATTATAAAATACTTTTCTTTCTTCAGGTAACCAAGAAGGAGGATTTGCATTATTACCAGATGTATCTAAATTACCTAATAAGAAATTCCATTTTTGATTATATTCTTCAGTTCCATCATCAAATATTGTTTTAACATAATATAATCCAAATACTAATAAATCACTTTTAAATAGACTTCGAGAATAATATATAAATGAAATACGTATTAATGATTCTACATATTTTTTTAATTTTGCATCTATGCCACTAAATGAATTTTTACTTTCTGATTTTATTGTATTTTTAAATAATTCCATAAAATTATCTAAATCAAATCTATACATTGGATTTATTTTATGCAAATCTTGTAATAATATATATATAGTAGTTGCTTTCTCCGATAAATTTTTATATATATCTCTTTTATTTTCTATTTCTTTACTTCTTTCTAATGATTCTTTTAATATTTCTTCACTTTTCATACTTTTAGCTTTTGATTCTTCTAATGATATTATTAATTTTTTATTCTCTAATAAATTTCCTTCTAAATGAATTAATTCTTCCAATAATTTTTTTTCTACTTCATTTAATTCTAATTTTATTTTATCTTGTTCTTCTAATAATATATTTTTCTGTTTTTCTAATTCAGGTTGTTCAATATCTATAGTTAATCCTAATAAAATACTTTCTAATCCTGATTTAGTCACTGTGAAATTAACTACACTCATAGAACATAATACATTATTAGATATTTCTAAACTTGAATCTCTTGTTGATATATATAATTTAAAATTATCATGTATTTCTATTACTTTTTCTCCTAAACGCATTACATTAGTAGGTCCTCTTTTATATTTATCTCCTCTTATTAAAGGTATAAGAAAAGATTCTATTTTATCTATATCTGTAATAAGTAATGTTTTACCAAAACGCATTGCTAATTCTATATTTGTTAATATTTTTTCATCATGTAATGATATTATTTCAAATTGACTTGTTTTTTTAGCTATTGTTTCTTTAAACCATTTTGATGCTTTACTTACTGGATCTATTATTAATACTGTTCTTATTGAATTATTTATTATTATAGCATTCTCTATTGATAATGTATCTGTTGGTAATCCATCAAATTTTAATTTTAATATTTCACTCTCTTTTAATAAAAATTCTATTAATTTACATGTATGATTTTCATGTTTACCAAAATCTAAAGCATTTGTCCACTCTTTATATAATTTATCTCGAATAGATTCGTTATAATAACCTAAAAATGTCATAAAAGCACTTGATAATAAAGTATTAAATGGTATCATTTCGTTATTTATTACCAAATCTTGAATTTGTTGTTTCCATCTGTCTTTTTCTCCCTTTAATTTCCCGAATAAACTTTCAGCTTTAGCTAATAATTCTTCAGTCGATTTCAAATCACGTTTTAATATTTCCGCTTCTCCTGTTAATTTAGCATAAGTCTCTTCATATTCTTTCACTTTTTTTTCTATAGCATCAATTTCAGCTGTATTCTTATCTACTTCTTTTTGACTAAGGTCTAATTTTTTTTCTGCGTCTTCTAATGCTTGTTCTAAGGGTCTTATTTTTAATTTGACTTCATAAAATTTCAATACGGCTTTTATAAACTCAGAAATTTTCGCTAAATTTAAATTAATTCTTTCGACGTTTGCTTTATTAAAACAACTTGGATTTGATTTGACATAAGACGATATTTTTTCGGCATTTTGTGCTGAGAGTTTCCTGATATTAAAAGCTTGTAAAGATGATATCGCTTTCATATTAAATGTTTGTTTGACTTGATATTCACTTAAATCGTTATATCCTATTAATTGAAGCATTGCTTTTAATATATAATAAACTTCTTGTGGTAATAATGGTTTACGGAAATATACAGTGATTTCTGCCAAAGCACCCGAGTCTATTTTTTTGACTAAACTTTGCGCTTTTTCGACTTCGGGCATTACATCTCTTAATTCTTCTTCTACTTTTGTTTTGTGTTTTTCGACTTTGCCTTTTTCTTCGATAATTTCTTTATTTAAAACATTTAATTGTTCTTTTTTTGATTTCGATAAGGTCATTGATTCCGTTATTTGATTTAAGGATTTTTTCGCCTCGTTTTGTTTTTCTTCTATTTCTAATTTTTGTTTATTGCTCTTTTCTTTTAATGTCCCGACATATTTTTCAGCTTCTTCTAATTTATTCAAACCATTTTCTAAATGATTTTTTTCTTCTAAAGTGTTGGATAATTTATCTTTTATTAAATTTTTAAATATTAATAAAAACTGGACGAATTTTCCCAAAGATACAACAACATTATTATTCGAACAAATATTATAAAATTCCACTAAGGCTTTAACATAAGACATTAATTCTTGTTTTTCTGTTAAACCATTTTTTATCATGGAAACGAAACTGCTTTTTAAATGTTCATTAATAATTTCAGATAAATATCTATTTGTCGGCTTATCGAACCATACCACATTACAATGAGTAACAATCGCAGGATTATTTAATATAATATTATTAAAATCTTTATCATCATGATCTAATAAAATAGCTATCTTTAAATTTTTTCTTATTCTTTCAGTGTAAAAATCATATAATGATTTGATTTCATTTTGCTCTTTAAATTCGGAAGCTAATTGACCTAAAAAGACTTCTTGTTCTTCTTTGTTAAATAATGAAGGGACTTCTCCTGAACAAAGTAAACTATTTATATATTCCATAATTTCTGGTATTACTATATGATACATTTCGATTAAAAATATTGTTGGTCTATTATCATTAATTAATAAATTAAATAAATCTTTAATGTTTTTTTTGAAGTCTTTAATATTATAATTCTTAGTTAAAGATAACGAAAAGAATTCATAATTTTTCACTGTTGAAACTATTCTTAAACTCTTTTTACGACCGATACCATAATTACCTATAAGTAATAAATTATTATAATCTTTTGTTATTATTCTATCTAAAGCTTTACAGTTATGTAAATTTTCTTCGAAATATGTCATATATAATTCGTCATTTTCCCTCTCATAAACTAATTGACCTTTACCTAATATATCTTTATAGTCTTCAGGAGTTACTTCTATTAAAATATTATTATTCGAATTTAACGAAGTGAAAATCGTTGTTTTTAATTTTTGAGTGTCGATTTTTTCTTTTAAGGATATTTTACTAGTAATTTTCGATAATTCATTCATTAAAATTTGATCGAATTTTTGTTTTGATTCTTTTCCTACTAATCTATCTTTGAATATCCTTATACATTCATATCCCCAAACTTTGATCAAATCATCTTGGGTTTTACATTCATATCTTAATAAACCAATTAACCAATTAGATATATCTCTTGGTGTAAATATATAATGATGATACATATCAAAAGTAAAAGAAGCTTTTATACTATTATATATATTCAAAGAACATTCAGCTAATAAACTACTCAATTTATTAAATTTACCTAAGGTTTCAGAAGATAATATAGCTTTTAAATATTCAGTATATATCATGTTCATTTCATCATAAGAAGGATAATCTAAAAATAACATTCGAACATTACCAGTGAATCTCGTAGTAATTTCGAATCTTCCTACAGTAGAGGAAGGATTCATCGATGCAATTATTTGAATACGTTCTAAATGAACAAATTCTAAATTCTCGTCATAGAAACCTTGATATGCGACTATATTTTGCAAAAAGGCTATTAATCTTATAGTGTTATATTTATCAGGTTTTGGCAAGTTTATATCTTTTAAAAAAAGAATTAATTTAGCACAATTTCTTGGACGAAGACATTTACCTTTCGAAGTATTTGACATAGTGCAATTTTGTACCAATTTTTGTATTATATGTGTACTAGAAGTTTGCGATGTGCAATTCAATGTTGTCATTTGACAACTTCGCATTTGGCTTATTAAATAAGTAATTAATAAAGATTTTCCTGCTCCTTCAGGTCCTACAACTATAAAAGGTTCGTTATTTTCTAACCAGATTTTAAGTGTGTCTAAATTACATTGAACTGAAGTTGTCTTGATTAAAGGATAACCGTTAATGAATTGTTTGATATCAGTTATTTCGTTATCGACTTGACTATATTCATAACTTATTAAATTTTGAGTTTTGGAGTCATAATAGACATCTAATATATTACTTAAATTAGAAGGACGTTCACCACAGACTTGATATACATTCATTGCGAATTTTTTCCTGTCATCGAAAGTTAAATTATTTCCCAGTCCTTTTATTATAGCATCAACGAAACCTATTTTTGAAATATTTGCCGGATTTATATTTGGGTCTTTAAATATTTGAGAAAATATTGATAAGAAATTATTAATGCTTCCATAATTAGTTGTATCTAATTGAAGTTTATATGTTTCTCGATAATTTTTATAAATTTCTTCGAAATAGTTACTAAACCATGATTTAATTACGTCTCCTTTTTCTGGTAAGGTTTTATTTATCCATGAATTATATATCGAATTTATATCTAAATCTTCTTGATTCATATATATTATACCCATTCTTGATACTGTTGCAGGAGAAGCAAATCTTAACGAATCAGTTTCGAATATGAAATTAACATTATTTCCGAAATGGATTCTTTCTCCATTTTGCATGGTCATTAATCTATTATCATCTAAAACAGAATTCAAAGCTTCGATCCATTCAGGATCAACATCACCATCACATATAATCCAACATTTAACATCAGAAGGTTCTTTTTCTATTTCCCGAGCACATTTAGTCAAAACACCATAAGTGAATTCCCCTGTATCATGATTCATATATCCCAATAATAATTTTCTATCCATAGCTTTCGGATTTATTATATGCACGACGATTTTTTGATTTAATTTATGAAAAGAATCTTCCAATAATTTCCATATTGCGCTTTTACCACATCCAGAAGGACCGACAATAACTACTCCCATTCTTTGTCTACAAGCTTCGTAAAATTGGACAACTTTTTTAAATTGACTATCGATGAATTCGTAATGTAAATCTTTATATGATTCCATTAATGCTTTATTTAAATTATCGTAAACGATATCAGACATGTCGATACCAGGAAATACATCTTGTATTAATAAATTGAACAATTGCGAATCAGAGAAAGTTAATTTCGATAAAACATTGATTCTTATAGCTTTAATTAATATCGAAGTTTCTTCTTCATATGAAGCAACTTTGCCTTCGTTTATATATAATTGAATTTGTTGTGAAGCTACTGTTAATATAGTCTTTAAAGAACGAAGACCCCAATCATAATGTTGTTGATAAGAAAGACCCTGTTTACATAAAGTAAATAAGGTAGTTACTTTTTTACTTAAAATATCACCGTTTTTAAATCCCTCTGCATATAATAAAGTTTGAGCAATTTGTAAATTATCGGGAACACTCATTGCTACCGGTCTAAATAATATTTTTAAGTTATCAGGTAATTTGGATCTACCTCCGTAACCTTTCGCTGCTGGATTCATTGTGACGAAAATAGCCGAATTGAAATCAACTTTTACTTTAAGATTTAATAAATCGATAATATCTTTCCTATTTTTCAAAGCGAATTGAATTATTTGTATTTGGATAGAAATTGCGGATAATTGCTCTTCTAATAAACGATTAAATTCATCAAAGCAACCCCATGCTCCTGATTTTACCAATCCGATAAATATTCTACCCATGGCTTTAAAATCAATACCTTCATCGCAATTAAAAACTAATACTTGTCTTCCAAATGCCTGACCTAAAGCTTTAACACTTTCTGTTTTCCCAGTACCTGCAGGACCATAAGGATTTCCTCCATAACCAAGTCTTAACGATTGTGTTAAAGTTAAATAGCATTTATCTGTTAAAGGTGTATGAACTAATTTTTGCCCGGAACCTTGATATTCATATGTATATAAGAAATTGCCATCACACATACCTATAGTAAGTTCCCGGTTTTTAACTATATATTTTAATTGACTAAACCATAACCAATGTGTATTATCAGTTACATTTTCTTTTAATAATTTATCACTTACTTCGCGATTATGAATTAAATCAAGCATGACATTTTTTATTTTAAATAATTTGATATTATCAGTACCACTTTTGGCTTGAATAACTGTTAAATTCTGAATTAAATTTTTGCAATTATCATTTACTGCTTTGATATTGTTATTTTTTAAATATTTTTCTGTATAAAGATAAAATTTGACCATTTCTATTAACATGCAAATTTGACAAGGATAAGTATCTAAATAACCAAATTCGATAGATTTTTTAATATAATCATTAATTGTAGACATGAAAGAATGTTCTAATGTTTTATTCATTTCATTCGTTAATTCTCTTAACCATTTTTCCAATTCATCTCCGATTGTTATTTTATTATCTAATTTCACTTTTTCGCCATTGCCTGCAATGATTTCATTAATTTCATTATTTTCACTTATAGTTAATTGAGTTATACCTTGATATAATTTATTCAAGTTATTTTTTATTACAGCTCTATCTTTACCATTGGCTAAAAATTCTAATAAATCATCATCTCCAATGAAATATAATCTCGCGAATTTATTTCGTTTATCTTCTAAATAATCATTAAGAGCTTTTTGACATTTTTCTAATTGATCTATAAGCATATTAAGTGTATTTTGAATTCCTATAATAGTAAATATAGTCGCAACTCGTTTATTTGTGAATAAGATATTTAATATATTACGAAATTCATCATCTATTTTTTTAAAACGAGATTGCTCACTAGGTAAAGCACCACGACTGAATATGGGGTCTAAATATACCCATTTTCTTTGGATTAAATTTAAATTTGTTAACCATTCGTCTAAATTTGAGAATTTTATTTCGTACTGATTTATCTGGTCTTCGAATCTACTAAAATATTCGCTCGTTTTTACACTGACAAGTAAAGCTTGTTTATCACTTATATCACTTATTAATTCTTTCCAATCTTTTATTAATGGTGTCTTTCTTTTATTTGTTTGGTTTATATTTTCCGTGAAATGAAATTCAGCCGTTTCAAACCAGGCTGTTAATTCACTCATGGCATTTCTTATTAAGATTTCACCTTGAGCTCTTTGGAATAATTCTTTTATTTTATTCTGATTTTCTATGAGTTCATTTGTCTTTTCGATAAAATTGCCAAATATTAAATTTTCTTTTGTTATTTTATTATCGAAGCCTAACATATTAAATAAAGATTTCCAATGATCTCTTTCGAAGTTATCTCCTATTAAATATTTATAAACAGGTAAAGATTGTTTATATGATTCTAATTGATTCGTTAAATGAAAATATATAAAATTTTTTTCGACCTTTTTTAATTTATCTTGCCATGAATAAATAAAATCTTGTAACATGCCAAAGCTTTTATGTCTAATACCAAGCCATTCTTCTTTATTTAGATTTTCTAACCCTTCATTAAAATCAAATAACAAATTCCACTTTTCTTTATTTTTATCCACTTTTTCTTTTATTTCTTTATATTTAGATAAATCAACACCAATTTCTAATTCGAAATTCTTCATTTCTTCTATAGTATCAGTAAAATTCTTATCTAAATTATCCCACGAATTATATACATCTTTGACTTCTTTTGCTATAGAGCTTATATCAGTATCTTTATCTGGCATGAAATTATCAGGGGGTATCGATGCAGTAAATTTAGAATAGAATTTATCTAATTGTGTGGTTAATTCTATCAATTTCGTATCTTGTTCTTTTTTAATGTTCTGTTTTTGTTCTTCTAATGTATCACTGAATTTATTCATTTCATTATCGAAATTTTGCCAACGATTATTCAACCCGGATAAATTCATACTTTGTCCTGATAATTCGATCAAAAGATAATTCATATCTTCACATTCTTTACATTTCTTTTTATATTCAAAGCGCTTTTTAGATAATTCTATAAAATTTTTTTTCCTTTCTAAAACTTCCTGGAAATTATTTGCTTTCTTGAACATTTTTTCCATCGAGTCTTTAATAAAATCATCGACTATTCTCGAAGTTCTTTGTAAATATTGTTTTAATGTAGATGATAACGAATCAAATATTTTTTCAAAAGCATCATCAGTAAAAGATTTATAAGTTGTTACACTTATTTTAAAACAGTCTATTTTTATTATATTTGGTAGTTTCTCAATTTCTCTTCTCTTTTGTTTAATTAAGTCATAATTATATTTCCAATCTTCAATAACAGTAAAATTTTTTTCGATATATGGTTCAAAGTCTAAATATGCCAAGCCTACTATTTCAGAAAGTTTTTTTTTAAGGTTATGAAGTTTTGTTATTGATATGTTTAATTGTTCATATAATTTAAATATTTGGGAATTATTTTCTTCGACGATGGTATGATAATAACTTTTATCATTTTCTTCATCTTCGATAAAGTTGCGGATTTCATTAGGTATAGATAAAAATTTATTTATTTCTTTATATATCGATTTTTTTATTTCTTCTATTGGTGGACTTAATTCTAACATTCGATGCTTGATAATAAATTCACACGGGACCTCAGTTACAAACGAATAAAATTTATCCAAAGAAACACTGTATTGAATTTTTAATATTTTATATAATTGGAAATTCCAATGATTTTTCCACTCTAATGTTAATGAAGGTTCATAATTTTTACTTACGTCTAAATATATATCTTTTGCTCTTTGTAATAATTCACGCCATTTATATTTGGTACTTATTAAATCATAATTAAATAATTGACATAATAAATCTAAAATACCATTATGTGCTTTTTTTAATTTCTTTATTTCTTCATTTAAATTATTCCCGGCGGTTTGAATCATATGAACATAATTTTCTAAATCAATTTTTCCTTCTTTGCTTTTATATTTCTGTGTTGCATATACTAAATTATTTTCGAATTCTTTAGCACATTTCACCAACATGGGTTTTTGACTTGGTATTACTTGACTACTTAAACTATTATAAAAATTAGCTGTTTGTTTCATACTTATTGCATTTTTCAGAATTTTTTTTCCTTCCTCGTTTGCCTTTGATAATTCTTTGTTTATTTTATTTTGATAACCATATTCAGCAAGGAGTCTTGAGTCTTGAATTAACTGAAATAATTTTTCGGAAAAATTAACTTTTAAAAATCCTGTCTTTTTATCTATCTCGATTAAATCAGTACCAATTTTAGCTAATTCATCTTTGATACCCATGAAACTATTATTCCATTCTCCGATTAAATCCTCAATGAATTTATCTATTTTTTTAATTAATGTTGTTGCTGTATCTCTTAATTGGGAATAATCTTTTAAATCATTTAAGACATATTGAGATAAGGATATTATATTTTGACATTTTTGCTTTAATGAATGAAGACTTATAATCATAGATAATATGGGACTTACTCCTATGATATTTTTATCACTTAAGCGATCTTCGTTTTCTTCGTCTAAAACATTCGAAGCATTGCGTTGTTTATTTTCATATATTTGATTTAATTCATTCAAGTACTTATTTAAATCTAATAAAATTTTATTTCTTTTTTCCGATGTTATACTACGAAATGTAAGTCGATTTAAGACATCTTTCCAATTATTTAAATCTCGTAAGATCATTATTACATGATTGCCTGAGTCGAATACGTTCTCGTTTAATTTATTAATTATTTCCTTAGATACTTTATCTAAAGAACTATCGATTAATTTCAATGAATCTTCATTTGAGCCGTCTTTATTTATAGTTTCCTTTATCATTTCTAATTTTATTTCTGGCATTAATTTATTTACGTCTTTGATTAATTTTTTCACTTCTAAAATTTCTTTTACTTTTTTTATCGCTTTATCGCATAATGAACCTTGAATATTAAATTCATTTTTATTAAAATATAATTTATTCAAGAGCTTTATCCTTTCTAAACAAAAATTAAGACCATTTTGTAATTCATATATTTTATTAAGAGCTTCTGGTGTACCATCTTTATCTAAAACATTTACTAAGATAATTATCTGATTACTAAAGTAATCTAAACTCAAAGATAAAAAGTTCTTTAGTCTTTCTATGTTTACTTTTGGTTTTATTTTTAAAATAATATCTTCAATACATCCGAATATTTGCGTGAATAATTCACTCGTTTTCATTGGGTCTATTTCATACGAGGGTAAATAGTACTTTTCAATTTTTGAAAAACAATCCAAAATAGATTCTATTCTAGTATCATTGCTTTTAAGATTGGAATATTCTTTCCAGAATTCGATTTCTTCTTCTGGTGATATTATTAAAGAATAATCATCTTCGGTTATTGCATTCGTTCTTATTTTTTCTTTTCGCATTTTTTTTTCGATGGCAATTATTCTTTCTTTGAAATTTTTTATATACGATTCAATATTTATGTCTTTATTTATATAATTCAAATAAGATAATATATTTGCATCTATTTCATTATTTAATCGAGTACTAAAAGAATCTTGACCAAAGACAATATCACAGTTTGTAAAGATCTCGTCGTATCTTAATGAACAAGGCTTATTTTTGTAAAAAATAATGCATTTATCTTTCTCGTTAATTTCTTTGGCTTCTGAATTCGTCATTAAAATTATTTTGTTACTGTTTGGTAAATAACATATCTTTAAAAACGTGATACGTTCAGATGTCATGAATTCGATGAATTCTTTGTAACTTAGTATTTCCTTTGAAATTTCCGTTTGAAGTAAGGAAGAAACTAAAGATAAAAGACGTTGACTTCCGTCGGAATTACTACTCATTTTTTTTAAATATATAAAAATTTAAATTTTGGCGAATTTATTTAAATAGAAAGATAAATGGGGATTGGGGATTGGGGATTGGGGATTGGGGATTGGGGATTGGG
>ERZ842401.6126-NODE-6126-length-12988-cov-4.283461_pt1 | contig 12988 bp, 6 predicted proteins | sample MGYA00521270_ERZ842401 | MGnify/ENA primary metagenome ERZ842401 (study PRJEB31892, sample SAMEA3878208) | bioreactor metagenome | biome: Moose rumen | place: Sweden | collected 2011-10 | study: EMG produced TPA metagenomics assembly of the PRJEB12797 data set... | reverse complement strand
GAAAATAAATATGATTTAAAAGCAAAAATATTTGTTAAGTTAGAATATTTTAATCCAGCTGGATCTGTTAAAGATAGAATTGCAAAAGCAATTATATTAGATGCTATTAATACCGGAAGATTAAAAGAAGGTGGAACTATTATTGAGCCAACAAGTGGTAATACTGGAATTGGACTTGCTATTATGGCCGCATCTTTAGGTTATAAATTAATAGTTACAATGCCTGAAACAATGTCAGTTGAAAGAAGAAATATTATTAAAGCATATGGAGCTGAAATAGTATTAACTCCTGGAAGTTTAGGAATGAAAGGGGCAATTAGCAAAGCTCAAGAACTTGAAAAAGAAATACCAAATTCAATTATTGCAGGGCAATTTGTTAATCCGGCTAATCCTAAAGCTCATTATGAGACAACTGGAAAAGAAATATATGATGATTTAGATGGATGTGTAGATATATTTGTTAGTGGAGTTGGAACTGGTGGAACTATTACTGGTGCTGGAACTTATCTAAAGGAACAAAACAAAAACATAAAAGTAGTAGCAGTAGAACCAGCCACATCAAGTGTTTTATCAACTGGTGTAAGTGGAAGTCATAAGATTCAAGGTATTGGTGCTGGTTTTGTACCTCAAGTATTAGATACTAAGATTTATGATGAAATTATTACTGTGGAAAATGATGATGCTTTCAAGTATGCAAAAGTTATAGCCAAAACTGATGCTGTGCTTGTGGGGATATCATCAGGTGCTGCTATTTGTGCAGCCTTAAATCTTGCAAAACGTGAAGAAAATAAAGGCAAGAATATTGTGGCTATATTACCTGATTCAGCTGATAGATATTATTCAACACCATTATTCCAAGATTAAAATATTAATAATAAGAAAAACTATCTAGTTTAGTTACTAGGTAGTTTTTTAAAATCTAATATAATTACACTTTGCAAATAAATAATAAATATAATATAATATAGAGAATAAATTTTTAGAATTAAGATTATAAAATTGAGGAATAATATTATGAAAATAGTTTTAAAAAGAATATCCATTTTAATATTAATAATGTTTCTTTCATTTGTCTTTTTTTCATGTCATGAAAAAGAAGATACTAAAAACGATATAAAATCACAAGAAACAGAGATTATAAATAATCTCGATTATTCTATTTATGGTGCAAACCAAATGAAAGTCGGAGAAATAATGCAAATTGCTTGTGAGTATGAAGATGCTAAGTTCATTTCAAATAATGAACAAGTTGCAACTGTAACCGGTGATGGAAAAGTTTATGCAATTAAAAGTGGGGATGTGGAAATATATTATATATTTAATGGCGTTAAATATAGTTTAAATATAATAGTAACTGATTTAACTTCAATCGAAGATCTTGTTATAACAGGTAAAAGTGAATTAATAGTAGGCGAAGCTTGTCAATATTATTCTAATTATGAAGATGTAATTTGGGAAAGTAGTAATCTAGATATTGCAACCGTAAATGAAACTGGTGAAGTACATGCTTTAAAAAGTGGAAGTTTTATTTTATCTTGTATCAAAGATGATGCCATTAGTACTTTAGAAATTATAGTTAAAGAGGAATTATCTTATTCATTTAATTTTGATTTTCCAAATAATGTATTTATAAATGAAGAAGTAGAAATACATTATGAATTTAGTGATAATGTTAATATAGATTTACTAATATTTGATTTATCAGATGATGAAGAAATTTATTTAGATCATAACAAATTAATATATCTTTCAAGAACTTTAGGCACTAAAGAAATTAAAGTTTATTATGAATCTAAAAATAATTTAATAGCTTCATTCTTATTAGAAGTTTTACAAAATAATAATCAAGAATTTCAAATGTTAAACCTAAAAGATATATATTCTGGAGAAATTTATCATTTATCATATAAATACAATTCAGAATTAATGGAAGGTTTAGTTTTTGAATCATTAGATAAATCGCATGCTTTATGTTTTGATGATTATGTATTGGGTTTATCAAGTGGAGTAGCTAGGATTAAAGTAACTCCAATTAATAATAATGATTTAGAACCAATAATATTCGAAATAAATATAAAGAAATTTGTTCAATCTACTGATTATTCGGTAGATGATTTAAATAGAGTTAATGATATAATGAATCAAATGTCAATTGATCAAAAAATTGGTCAACTAATTTTGATTGGTTTTGATGGGCAAACATTAACATCGGAATTAAGTAATGCAATAAGTAATTACCATTTTGGTAATGTTATTTATATGGGTGCTAATGTTAGTAAACCTAGTACTATTCAAGATATGAGTAATGCTATACAAACAAAAATGGTTGAATGTAATTTGGTTCCTGCTTTTATTGCAACTGACCAAGAAGGAGGAACAGTTGCAAGACTTAGAACTAATGCTACTCATTTCATAAATCAAATGGCAGTTGGTGCTAATCCTGATTATTTTGCCACATATTTTGAAGGAGAAGCAATTGGACAAGAATTATTGTATTATGGAATTAATACTGATTTTGCTCCGGTTGTGGATGTAAATAATAATTATAAAAATACTGTCATTGGAGTTAGAAGTTATAGTGATGATCCTTTAAGAGTTAGTTTGTTTTCTCGTAATTTAGTGAATGGTATGCGCAAAGCTGGGTTAATGGGCTGTTGCAAACACTTCCCAGGACATGGAAATACACAAACGGATTCTCATTATGGATTACCAATTATTGATAGTTCAATAGAAGAAATTAAATCAATTGAATTGGCTCCATATTATGCTAATATTTATAATGGCCTTGATGCTATTATGAGTGCTCATATTATTTTTAAAGCGATTGATAGTGAATATCCAGCTACTCTATCTTATAAAATAATGACAGAACTATTACGTGAAGAAATGGGTTATCGAGGATTAATATTTACTGATTCCTTAACAATGCAAGCAATTACAAAGAATTTTGGTACTTATGGTGAATGTGCATTAAGAGCTATTAATGCCGGAGTTGATATCTTAACATATGTTTCTTTAAGTCCAGGAATTGATGCTTTTAATGCTTTAAAAGAAGCATATAATAATGGAACATTATCAATTGAAAGAATTAATGAATCTGTTCAAAGGATATTATTAAAGAAATTAAAATTGGGTATTTTAGATAATTATCTTGTTTCTAAAAGTGATATATCATCAATGCTCAAAGAACATGCGGATTTAAATAAACAATTAGCTCGTGATGCAATTACTAATGCTATTGGTGATTTTAATGGTTTAGATAAAACCAAGAAAACATTAATTATATCAGGAGATGCTAGTTATACTTTATCGAATGAATATGGTACATTAGAAGATGATTCAATTGCTTGTTTTATTTATCATTATTTAAAATATAAAGGCAATAACAATGTTAAATATTTAACAGTTAATAATAAATTGACTCAAAGTAATATTAGTTCTATTAATAGTATAATTGATGATTATGATCAAATAGTATTTGCTTTTTCTAATATTCAGAAAAATAGTTATACCACAACATCAAGTTACCTTAATAATATATTAAAAAATAATACAAAAGATGTTATTGTTATTTCCCTTGATTCACCATATGATTATAAATTATATAATAATTTGCAATATTATATTTGTACATATGGACAACTTGCTATCCAAGTAGAAGCTTTAGCTGAATTCCTTAATGGTGAATTTAAGGCGGTTGGTGTATCTGCTGTTAGAATGAATTAGATTAAAATTATCGTATTTCTTAAACCTCATATTTTATGAGGTTTTTTATATATTATTTGAGAAGAATTACTGCTATAAAGTTAGATCCTATTTCTTAGCTAGTTTACAATCAAATAATACTGTAGATATGGTTTTGTATGTTTTAATAGGATATTCGTGTATACAATGGTATTATTACAAACAATTGTTTTGGAATAATAATGGGAAAGTATAGTGATAAAGAATAAATATAATAATCAATAGTTTTCAACTGTGCTAATTGTTATGCTTTGTTTCATTGCTTTTACTTTTGTTCGAATCATTGGATGGAATATTTATGGTGAAAAATGCATGGCATACTTGACAAATAGTAATAAAATTGATATTATTATTTATATCTATGGTTGGTATAGTTCAATAATTATCACTAAAATTAATATAGTCGATAACTAATATCGTTAATGAATAAATAGCTTTACCTAACCTAATAGTATTAATAGCTTTAAGCATTATTGTTTCAAAAGAAACAAATTAATACGAAAACAATTTAGTTATAAAACACTTAGAGTTAATTCTATATAGAATTAATAAATGCATGTATGGTTTAATGGCAGAATATCAGCTTCCCAAGCTGAGGGTGCGGGTTCGATTCCCGTTACATGCTCCATTCTTAATGTACAGCATAAATGCCTCCCTAAACGGCGCGGTTCATAGGGATTTTATGAAAAAATAAAATTCGATGGTAATTGCACTTTCAAGCGGTCAACAAACAAGGATTTGGATTGATTTCCAAGTCCTTTTTGTTTGGAGCGGAAAATATCGGTAACTTTTATAACGATCATTTTTCTGCTGTTCGTTGCATTTGTGAAAATTGCCGAAATTGCTGAAAAGGGGCTTGAAACACTTGAAATTTTCGATAAAAAATAATATAATATTATAGATTTTACATTTAAGGAGTTGACAAGTCCGATGACGTGTGCTACAATCTCTGACAGACAGACAGACAGACAGACGGCATAAGTCTGCCCGTTTTTCGTCGGCTCCACAATTTCATATAGGGAAACTACAGCGTTACTTTTTGCGGCATTCTTATGCCGTCTGAAAGGTAGGGTTGTTTTTATATAAAAAATCACATTGAACAAGGAGAATAAACGAATGGAACAAACAAAGAACAGATGGGCGCTCAAAGTCGTGCTTGCGGCAGTATTCGCTTTTGCGATGACGCTTGCGTTGACTCTCGGTATCATACCGGGAATGAATATGACTGTCTATGCGGAAGAGACTGAGCAAACGAGACCTGCAGATGGCGTGTGGCACGATCAACAAATTGACCGTAGCGCCATTCAAAGCGGTGATGTGTTTATAGCAGACCTGAACACAATTCATATCGTAAATGATATGCATACCATGATCACCGTCGGAGATCATGAAGAGGTCGTAGATTGGAAAGTAACTATAAAAAGAGTTTCAGGGGAAACTGAAAAGTTTGATGTTACTTGGGATGAAGGAGTTGAATTGAAAGTTGGATATCAGTATCGATTTTCAGGCTCCGGCACTTTCACGGAGGAAAATCTTCCGGGAACCATATTTTATTCCGGCTCTTGTATTGCTCGTATTTATAATGGCGTTTTAATAGTTGGATCAAAGACCGGATATGAAGCTTCTATGGATGACCACGGAAAAGGTAATCGTGCAGAATGGTGCATACAACCTTTTAACAGTATGATTAAAAAAGTTGTTGTATTAGACAAAGTTACTTGGGTGGGTGACTACGCTTTTTATAATCTTCCAAATTTGAAAGAAGTAGAATTCGCTAGTAGTGTAGATGTTATTGGTAACTATGTTTTCAGTGGTTCTGGTTTGGAAACATTAACAATTCCTGAAACAGTAACATCTATAGGCGAACATTTATTTGAAGGATGTTCACAACTCAAAAGTGTTAAATTTCCTAGCTATTATAAAAATGTTAGCAGTTCTATGTTTGTAAATTGCGACTCTATAACAGACCTTAGTTTTTTAGATGGTATGGAAAGCATTGGAAGTTATGCTTTTAGGGATTGTGACGGTCTTGAGGATTTATCAACTCTCCCAGATGATATTACTGTCGGCAGTTTTGCTTTTATGAATTGCAAGAACTTAAAATCGGCGAAGATTAATACTCCTACTATTCCTAATGGCATTTTTTATGGTTGTGGAAACTTGGAAGAAGTAGAGATAGGTCCTGATGTATCAAATATTCCTAGCTTCTCATTTGCTGGTTGTAATAAACTTGAAAGAGTAGTATTTGTTCGACCAACATATGCTCATAAGGTGTATATTGCTACTCTTACTTATGACTTTCGTGCTGCGTATGCATTCCCCGATTGTGCTAAAGTATACTATAAGGGCGATAATTTTATGTATCTAAATGCCGTTTCTCATAAATGGAACGAAGGAGAAAGCATAAATACCGCAATTCATCATGGGGCAAATCCTACTCCATATCATTCAAGAGCGATTTATTGGGAAAAGGATTATGAAGAAGAGTGTGATTTGACATTTGAGTATTATAGTGGAGATTGCCACGTTGTCCGCGATGAAGAAGGAAATCTTACAATAAGCAAGAGAACAGATGAAGGTGCTGATGGTAGCGGCAGAATGGCTGATTATGCCGATGGTTGGGATATTCATACAAGAGCTCCATGGGGAGGAACCAAAATACCTGTTACAAATGTTGTTATAGAAGCAGGTGTAACATATATCGGTAATAATGCTTTTTCAACTTGTAATTTATTAGAAACCATAACGATTGGTGCTGGTGTTCAGAGTATTGGTTCAAAAGCATTTTATGGATGTGGAAATTTAGAAGAAATTAAACTTCCAGAAAATTTAATAGATATTGGTGCATATGCATTTAATAACTGTTTATCTCTTACAACAATTACATTTCCTAATACAGTTAAAAACATTGGCATTCAAGCTTTTGGAAATTGTCGTAATCTAGCTAATGCGCAATTGCCTGAGACGTTAGGAACTATTCCCAATAATATGTTCATCAATTGTGAAGCTTTGAAAACTATAACAATACCTGCTTCTGTTACTGCAATTGGAAGCCAAGCATTTTATAATTGCGCAGGTATTGAGTCAGTTATATTTGATGCTTCTAGTTTATTGACAACTATTGGTGGAAGTGCTTTTTATCAATGTGAGGCATTGGAAACAATTGATTTACCTACTACTTTGAAAACCATTGGAAATCAAGTATTCTATGGATGTGTTGGATTGGAAACTTTAACAATACCTGCTTTGGTTTCAAATATCGGTAGTAAGGCATTCTATGGATGTGATAATCTTAAAATCATGACATTTGAACATCCTGAAGACGATGCAACATTGGTTACTGATCAAGATACATTTATAAATTTTAATCCGGAAATTCATTACAGCGGTTCGGGAAATACGAAATTATATAATGTTGCTATCAAAGAAGAAGTGGTGGATGGCGGTTCACTTGGCTCATCAAGAGATGGTTATGTTTGGAGAGTTCCGGTTCAATATGAAAGTGGTGACTGCATTGTTGATATATATGGTTTCAGAGCATTTATAAGCAAGAAAACAAACAGTGATGGCTCAGGAAGAATGGCAGATTATGCTTCTTGTGAAGAACGCCCTTGGAATTGGAAAAGTGATGAGATTTGTTTCGTAGTCATTGAGGAAGGCATTACATATATTGGTAAAAATACATTTAGTAATCTACCAAATCTTAATAATGTTATTTTACCTGATGGCTTAAAAACAATAGGTGAAGAATCCTTTGCAAATAACAATTCACTTGGAACAATTACAATCCCAAATAGTGTTACGATATTTGGTGATAGTGCTTTTGCTGACTCTTCTCTTTCAAAAATTACATTTATCCGTCCAGATATGAGTAAAGAACTATCTACTGTAGAAGTTGGAAATAATGCCTTTACAAAAGGATATTTCTCTTATGTTGGCGATAGTGATATGTATTTGTGTAATTATAGAACGATGATTGTAAATAGTAGATTGTCTGGAACCACACTCACATGGAGAAGATATCAATATGAAATATTTACTCAAAGTGATAATAATTATTCAATTGAAACTAGCGTAGATGAAGGAAAGAATACAATATATGCAGGTGATGGCGAAACAGTTTATGTAAAAATTTCGTCAGATACCGCTTCGTTATCTCAAATTGATTTAATTGGTTTTGTCAGAAAAGAGGTAACTAATGTTCAAGATATTATTACTTTGATTGGTAATAGAGAAATCCCGGGAAATGTTGTGGAGGGAGAAATTCTTAACACAACATTGAAGGTTGCTAATAACAAAATCATATTAGTTCGTGATGGAAATATTATTGATGAATTAACGGACGATTTCCAAGTTTCAATTTATTATTACTATTATCCGGATGATTATAGAGTTGAGTTTTCGAAAGAAGGAAGAGTTACATGGACATTTGATTTTGGAAGCGGAGATATGTTATCTGCTATACTTGTAGAACAAGAATTCCAAAGAAAGGGTTTGAATATGGAAGGTATGCCAAGTATGAATTTTAACTTGGAGCCTTTAAGAAAGAATTATATAGAGTTTACCAAAATTAATGACGGTTTGTATTCTTTCACAATGTCTGATTACGCTGCTAGAATAAAAGTAACGCAATGTGAAGCTCACCCAATCACCGATATTGTAATAAATTCTAATGTTACCATTACAAGTGGTGATGAGCAAATAACGGAAGCAATAAAAGGCGATACAGTATCTGTTAACATTGAAACTAATGATAATTATGTTTTAACTGATTTTGATGTATTCTGTATTAAACCTATAACAAGCCTTGATGTTCTTGTGGCTATGATGGGAAATGCAATATTTGAAGGGATGTTCGAACCTCCAATGTCTCCAGATGCTCAACCATTAGATTTTAGTAATCTTATATGTAAAATAAATGACAAGGGTAATTTTGTTGTTCTGAATGGCGATGAAGTTGTGTTTGAACTTACTGGTGGAACTGTGACATCTAATGTGTCTGTGTCTAATAACCCATTTACTGGAAAACAAGTCTCTTTGGAAGTTAACATTCAATGTTCCGGCTAAAATTGGTATTTTTCCATAGGTTCTGATGGAATTTTGGGTTTAATCGCAATCAGTAATGATGAAGGAGATGTATTTAGAGGTATAGGTCTTGGTAATGGCGATTACTATCCTTTTGAAAAAGTAGAAATAACAACCATTACTGAAGGGCAACTTTACACATTTACTATGCCGGGAGAAGATGTATTTGTAAGAGTTACATCCGCTTTTATTCATAACATAGACATTGATGCTGAAAACGGTAATATTAACGTTACAAAAGACATAAATCCTGAAAAACCAATTGTTGCCAATGACACGGTTGTTTTGAATGTTGAATCGGATTCCGGATATGTTCTTAAAGAAATAAAGGTTTATGGTTTAAGCGGATGGATCAGTAATATTGAACAACTTGTGACATTGATGGGAGACGCAAATTTCACAGGTTCAGGTGATTATAGTCAACTTAATTGTAAAGTCAACGAGCAAGGACATTTCGTCATTATGAACGGAAATGACGTTGTTGTTGAGATGACAGAAGTATTAGGTGTTGCAGGAGGCTTTATACCCCCGCTGAATCAGACAAATGCAACTGTTAACACTCCTGATTATACTTGGGCTTTTGTAATAAAGAATGATGTTTTGACATCGATAACTTGCACTCGTTCAGCTAATGGCGAACAAATATTCTCAGCAGATGGAACAGGAACTGGTGAGATGACTGGTGAAGTTCTTAGTTTGACAACAGTTATTGAAGGACAAAAATATACATTCATAATGCCTGATTATGATGTTAAAATTGTTGCAACATTTGAAGAAAATGCAATAGAGCCTCACGATCATAACGATACGACTCTTGAATACATTGCAGCTAAAGACGCAACTTGCGAGACCGCGGGCAATATCGCTTATTATCGTTGTACCGTTTGCGGCGAACTCTTCTCCGACGCGAATGGTCAAAACGCGATCTCGGCTGAATCCGTCGTGATCCCTGCCAAAGGTCACGATTACAAGTTCGATTCCTTTGTTTGGGACGGCTTTACGGCGCAAGCAAAATACGTTTGCTCGCACGATGATAGCCATATCGAACTCCACGACGCAACCGTTACGAACGAAGCGACTACGGCGGCAACTTGCGAAGGTAAGGGCATAAGAACGTACACGGCAACCTACGACGGACATACCGCTACCAAGACGGAAGAAATCGCGGCGATCGGTCACGCATTCACTACGTTTGACTCGTTTGTTTGGGACGGCTTTACCGCAAAAGCAAAATACGTTTGCTCGCACGATAACAGCCATATCGAACTCCGCGACGCAACCGTCACAAGTGAAGTGACAACTGCGGCAACCTGCACGGAAACAGGTGTAACGACCTATACGGCAACTTATGACGGGCATACCGAAACCAAAATAGAAACCACCAAAGCACTCGGACACGACTGGGGCGAATGGATTATCATCACCGAGCCTACCAACGACGAAGCAGGCTTGGAAAGACGTGTTTGTTCGCATGATAAAACTCACGTAGAGGAACGTGCGATCCCCGTTCATTCTCACAACGAAACAACGCTTGAACTCGTTGCGGCAAAAGCGGCAACCTGCACGGAAACCGGCAATATCGCTTACTACGTTTGCAAAGAATGCGGCAAGTATTTTGCCGACGTCAACGGACAGGAACTTCTTACGGCTGAATCTGTTGTAACTCCTGCGCTTGGTCACGACTATCAAGCGGTCGTCACCGCACCTACCTGTACCGAACGCGGATATACCACGCACACCTGCTCGCGTTGTGGCGACAGTTACGTGGACACCTACGTTGACGCTCTTGGACATAAGCCGTCGGAAGCGGTCAGAGAAAACGAAGTGTCCGCAACTTGCGAGACTGCAGGTTCTTATGATGAAGTAGTTTACTGCTCCGTTTGCAAAGAAGAAATCAGCAGAGATCATAAGACAGTCGAAGCGTTCGGACATCAATATGGTGAATGGGCTGTAACGAAGGCACCTACCTGCACCGAAAAAGGCGTTGAAACAAGAGTTTGCGCACACGACAAAACCCACGTTGAAACGAGAGATGTCGACGCACTTGGACATAACTTCGGCGACTGGGTAGTCACCAAAGAAGCCGAAGTCGGCGTGAAAGGTGAAGAAACCCGTACTTGCTCGATTTGCGGAGAAACCGAAACGAGAGAGATTGCGGCTCTGCCTTACGTGCCTACGACTAACGACGACGGCGAAAAGGTTTACAGCGAAACTTTGACAGAAGAAGCCAAAGACGTGACTGAACTCTTCGCTCAAGCGAAAGAGGAAGAAGGTACCGTCGAAGTCAAAGCGGACGAACTCGTTATCGTCTTTGACAGCAACGCCGTCAACGCTATCGGTGATTCCGACGTCAGCTTGTCGGCGAAGATTACCACAGAAAATCTCACCGTAGAAAATGCGGAATTGGTGATCGAAGTCACTCTTACCGGCGCAACGTTTGCGGATGGCAGCGCAATGGTCAGCGTACCGTTTGCACAGGAAGTTCCTGCAGGCAAAGTTGCAAAGGTTTACTACATCGCAGACGACGGAACGAGAACGGATATGAACGCTACGTTTGAGAATGGCAAAGTGTCCTTTGTGACCAACCATTTCTCGACCTACGCGGTAGTATTTGAAGACGCGGTTGTCGCAAACGGCGGACTTTCCGGCGGTGCGATTGCGGGTATCGTCATCGGTTCCGTATTCGGCGCATTGCTGATCGCTTGTGCAGTTCTCTTCTTGCTCAACAAGAAAGGAATCGTCAAGCTCGGCAAAAAAGATTAACAATCAAGGCGGATAAACCGCAAAAATAGCAAAAAAACAGTTAGGGTGTTGAAGTTTTTCAACACCCTGATTTTTACAAAGAATTTTCTATGATATAATATCGTCAAAGTATCACGAAAGCAAAAAAGTTCGCAAAATACTTGTTCACTTCCCAAAATCGGGAAGTGAAAATTTGAATTTTCTTTGATTTTGTTATATAATAAATCGAAAAAAGCGTTAAGGTGTTTGCTAAAACTGACACCTCAACCTTTACAAACCAATCTGAAAGTGATATAATGTCACTACAAACCGAATACGGGCGGTAGGTAAAATACCATTGCTTGCCGCTGACGTTCGTTAAGCGATTATACTTGGCAGAAGCCGTATTGACTTAAACCGCGTAAAAACCCAACAGTGGGCGGAGAGAACAGTACGAAACCGCGAACCATGAGACTTCGGGCGAACAGATAGACCTTATTTTGTGTTGCAGAAACACATCTGAGGTTTTATCTGTTCGCCCTTTTTTTGTCGTATGCGTTAAAAATACAACGTCTTAAAATAATATGTCCTCTTGTCATATAATAATGGCAGGAGGATTTTTATACATGTATTATAATTTAGAAAAGAAAAAAGAAATTATTAATGGTAAGCCAGATAATATGGATGTTGAAGAATATTGTGCTAAAGTAGGAATAGGTAAATCATCATATTATAAATGGCTTAAATTATTTGATGAATCAAATAATGAATCTTCATTTATTGATTTATCTTCAATACAAGATAAAGAAAGTATCATCGATATCGAAGTTAATGGAATAACTATCCATATACATGAATCATTTGATTCAAAACATTTATCAAATGTTATAAAAACATTAAAGTTATTATGATTGATTTATCAACAATAAATAAGATTTATATCTCACCAGGAGATACAGATTTAAGAATGGGTATAGATGGATATGCAGCTATGGTAGAACATGCATTTTCACTTGATCCATTTGATAATTCAATTTATTTGTTTTGTAATAAAAGACATAACAAATTAAAAATACTTCATTTTGACGGAACTGGATTTTGGTTATATTATAAAAGGTTTGAAACAGGGACTATAAAATGGCCAAAAAATAAAGATGTAAAAGAAATAAATAAAAAAGAAATTTTATACCTATTAGATGGTATAAAAATGGACCAAAAATCACTACCAACTATAAGACCAAAATCGGCTTTATAAAGGGATTTTTTTTGATAACGTTATCAGTTTGACAACGTTATTTTTTTGTGTATAATTGTATGTGAATGAAGGTGATTTTATGTCTTTAATGGAAAACGAAATAATTAAAAAACAAGAAGAGATTATAAAATCACTTCGTATAGAAAAAAATAATTTTATGAATCGTGCTTTAGCTGCTGAAGC
>ERZ842401.6125-NODE-6125-length-12989-cov-4.757152_pt1 | contig 12989 bp, 4 predicted proteins | sample MGYA00521270_ERZ842401 | MGnify/ENA primary metagenome ERZ842401 (study PRJEB31892, sample SAMEA3878208) | bioreactor metagenome | biome: Moose rumen | place: Sweden | collected 2011-10 | study: EMG produced TPA metagenomics assembly of the PRJEB12797 data set... | reverse complement strand
GCGCCTCGATGGCCGGACAGATCCTGATGATGATCTACACCGAGAAGATTCGCGAAGAGGCCTCGGCAGCCTACTCGGTAATGGCGCAGGCCGGACTGAGCCGCGACGACTATCGCACCACCGGCACCGTGCTCGTCTACTGCCCCATGAAGCCCGAGAAGGGCGACATCGCCGTGAAGATCATGGACGAGGAGGTGCAGAACCTCCGCAAGGCCGTAGATGCCGAGAAGCTCGCCAAGGTGAAGGAGTACATGCTGAAGGACATCGACGACCAGGCCAAGACAAACAACTACTGGATCCGCCAGATCAACCGTCTGCGCGACTATAACGTTGACTTCCACACTGACTACAAGAAGACCGTGGAGGCCCAGACCCCCGAGACCATCATGACCTTCATGAAGGAGCTGCTGAAGAGCGGCGACCGCGCCGAGGTCATCATGCTGCCCGAGGAATAAGGTCCCCTGAATGACGTGACAACCAGGCTCTGGTGATGCAACCACCAGAGTCTGGTTTTGCAACCACCAACGTCTGGTTATGAGACCACCAATGTCTGGTTATGAGACCACCAGAGTCTGGTTATGAGAACACCAAAGTCTGGTTATGAGAACACCAAAGTCTGGTTATCTCATAGCCAGACTTCGGTGATTATAAAAATGCACTACTTTAGTGCATTTTTTTTTGATTTCTGCACTGCTTTAGTGCAATTTTTGTATCTTTGCATCGTCAATGTAAATATTGAAGATCATGGATATAGCACTCGTAGAATTTATGGAAGGCCAATTGAAGCAGACCACTTCAACATTCCACAGGTATATATACGACCAAATAAGCTGGCAGTCCCGGATGTTCGGTCTGGTAGGTCCTCGTGGTGTAGGAAAGTCAACGATGATACTCCAGTACATCAAGGAACATCGTGACGAGCGACATACGCTGTACGTTGCTGCCGACCATCTATATTTTGCGTCACACACGCTCGTGGAGACAGTCGACGAGTTTGTCAAGGAAGGTGGAGAACAGATTTTCATTGATGAGATACACAAGTATGAAAACTGGTCGAGGGAACTGAAACAAATCTACGACTCTTACGCCGAGCTGAAGGTCGGCTTCACCGGTTCCTCAGTTCTTGACATCTACAAAGGCTTCTCCGACCTGAGCCGACGGGCTCCCATCTTCATGATGCAAGGGCTCAGTTTCAGGGAACATCTCTGGCTGCGTCATTCCATAGAGGCTCCTGTCTATACCCTAAGTGAGGTTCTTGCCAACAAAGCCAGACTTGATGCCGTAGCTCACCCGTTACCGCTATTCAAAGACTATCTTCAAAACGGCTACTACCCCTTCTCAGACGACAGCGATTATGACATGCGACTGAGGCAGGTCATCAATCAGACAATGGAAGTTGACATCCCCCAGTATGCCAACATGACGGCAGCTACAGGCCGTAAGCTGAAACGACTGCTGGCTGTCATTGCCCAAAGCGTACCGTTCAAGCCAGTGATGGATTCCCTGTCCGCCGTCATCGGGGTAAGCAGAAATGTTCTGCCTGACTATTTTCTATATATGGAACAAGCAGGAATGATCGGACAGTTGCGCGACGATACGGGAGGTATCCGCGGCATCGGGAAGGTCGAAAAGGTATATCTCGACAACACCACCCTCGCTTACCTGTTAGGAGGCGAGGCCACAGATATCGGCAATATCCGGGAGACCTTCTTCTTCAACCAGATGCGAGTCACCCAGGATGTCATCAGTTCACGCATCAGCGACTTTGAGATGGCTGGCAAGACCTTCGAGATTGGCGGCAAGAAGAAAGGCAGGAAGCAACTGGCCGATGCTGCAGAAGGCTATGTTGTCAGGGACGACATAGAGTATGGTTCCAGCAATATCATCCCACTTTGGGCCTTTGGGCTGACTTACTGACCCCACGCCCTTACAGCATCGTATTTCTGGGTCTTCACAGTAATAACGTGACACCTGTGGAGATCCATATATTATTCATAGCCAGCCAGTTACGGTGAAGGGTTTGCGAGAAGTCAGTATCTGACCGCATCAGTCTCAAATCCCTCCAATATCGGTATTGAGGAAATCCTTCACCGTAACCAACTGGCTACCAATTAGTTATAAAGCACAAACAACTATTCGTCTTTTAATATATAGACATATAGAATATGGCCATCTCCTGTTAGTCTTTGGGCATTCTCTACACACAAAATGGGCATTCTCTACGCACGAATGGGCGTTCCCTTTCCTCCTCTTTTGCAACCCATCGGAATTCACACCACATACTGACAGAACAGAATCCTTCAAGAAAGTGTGGTCTTTCCAATAAAATGACTTACCTTTGCACACAGGAGACAAAACAACAGAGAAATATCCTCTCACATTACTCTCAAGAGATATACTTCCGCTGTACTTAGTACAGCAAGAAGGGGTGTTGTAAGTCCCTGCTACTTATTATTTGCCATGGTTGTTCAGGTTGAAGTCGAAATCGTCGTAGATCTCATCTTCAGTACCAAGGAACTCGAAAACGTTGTTGCTCAAGGTGACCTTACGCTCCTTGTAGTTTTTCGTCGATGTCTTGCCGTCCTTACCTACGACGACGGCGTAGGGCTGCACCGACACTGTGCCCGAGGTGGCTGTGGAGAAGAGGTTGAGCAGAATCTTGTAGTCCTTCGACGTGGCGCGCTTCAGGTTGATGTCTTCCGAGAGAAGTTGCTTGCCGCTGCCATTCTTCATCACCACCTTCAGTCCCCATCGTTGGATGTTCGATGCACCGGTGATTTTCAAGTCGGCAATGACATAGTAGACCTTAGTATTGCTATTGGAGAGTTCCAGCACCTTGACCTGCCGGAGCCCTTCCTCACCCTTGAAGTTGATGCTGGGCGATGCTGAGGTGAAGTAGTAGGCCTGGTCTTTGTAGACATAGTCGCTGCCGTCCCACAGCAGATGAGGCACTGCCTCATAGAGCTTGTCGCGCTGTAGTCCGGGGAAGTCGTAGACATAGACATAGTTGACATCCTTCTGCAGCGGCCACATCGACGTGTTGGCATCCTGCGGCTGGAAGGTGCCTACCGACTTCCGCGTGTCGGTATCTATGAGGTCGATATAGGGTGAGAACTTCCATCCCAGGACGGAGTAGAGCAGACCCAGTTTCTTGTACTGCATCTTTAGCTGGAAATCGGCATCGGAGAAGTCGAAGTCAGAATTGTCGTCACCGCTGAGGTTGGTCACCTTCATGCCCTTGTAGTTGATCTCCGGGTAAGGACAAGTCTTGTATTCAGCCAACATGAGCACCTTGCCCACCGGAAATTTCTGGTCGTAGAGGCTCTTGCCGATGAAGCTCACCTTCAGGCCCAGTTCCAGTCCGGCCTTCACGTAGGCATGAAAGAAGTTGCGGTCGGAGACGGGCTGTTTCTCGCCACCGTTGTCGATGAGGTCGTTGAGCGAAGCCGATGCCTGCACCTCTACGCCGGCCGTTACATATCCGCCGAAGGTGCCGTCGAGCGTGATGCCCTTGCCCACGCGGATGCCCACACCAATATGTGCCGAGATCTCGGCCTTTGCCTCGCCACACACCTCGAAGTCGACCTTGTTTGACGACGAGGACTCAAGCAGCTTGTCGGTGCGCTCCATCGATCCGTCCTTGTAGCACATGCCCTTACGCTTCTTCGTGGTACGTGTATAGGAGAACTTGCCGCAGGCGGCAATATGGAAGTCGAAGTCGAACGACGAGTTGATGATCAACGATACGGGTCCCCACAGCGGTATGGCTATCTCCGGGCCGTCGATGGTCTGAAGGAGTTCGGTCTGCTTCGACTTGGGTATCTTTTCGAATACCGCACGTCCGGGCTTCCACTGCCCTTCAACGCCGGCACAATAGCCTGCTTCCACAGAGAAGGTGTGGCTCGTCTCGTCATCGACATAGTATTCAAAGAAATCGCGGTCGGAATCGATGCAGACATGGGTGGTCTCTGTGTTCGTGTAGGTGTACTTCAGCGCCCAGTACAGATTCTTGTATGACTCCAGCCCCACATCCTTTCCGCCGACGGTGAACTTGTTTTTCTTCTTTCCACGGAAGTGCATTCCTCCCTTGAGCCAATTGGGCACACGCCCATACATGGCCTTGCAGATGAAGCCCTCCGGGCCGGCTCCGCCGACGATGTTGCGCGAGTCGAAGCCGAACTCGAAGGTCGACGTCTCTGAGCGGTCTTTGTTTCCGTCACTGTCATCATCGTCGTCGGAACGTGTGGACCATCGTCCGAGGGATGGAACCCCGATCTCGTTGCCCTCATCGTCATACTCAGTATAGTTCACTGGGGCCGTTTCAAATTCCGGGACAGTATCGCTCAGCAGCGAGCCCATGGAGTCGGGCATGCTCACGATGCGGCCCTTGCTGTAGTCTACGACACGGTCGATATTGAGCTGAAACTTCTTGAACACCTCCTTGATGGCTGCATCGCGGCACACCACACGGTAGAACCCGTCGACATAGCCAGCCTGTTCCACATAGTGCATCAGGCCCCAAGGCAGCTTGTCGGTACAGTCGGAAAAAACATATCCGCCGGCATAGGGCAGATAGTCCTGCGGCGTGTTGTCCATGAAGTAAAGGATGGAGTCGGCCTCGACGCGCACCAGGTACTCCTGTACATGTGCGGTGAGGACGCGCGTGCCCTCATTGAACTGATAGGTCACGTCGACAGTGTCGTTCTGCACGTGGACGGGCTCTTCGAAACCACGCTGCTCTTCAGGAACCTGCTCTTCCTCATCCATGTAAAGGGTGCATCCTGTGAGCATGGCCAGCAACAATGCTGCGGCAACAAACAGAGGGTATTGATATGTTTTTCTCATAATTCAGCAGTCTGTAAGGAATATTCAGCGGTCAGTAAATGGAATATGCATGAGTAGGAAGCTCTGCGCTTATGGTGTGGTCTGCACCGAGAGTTGAGTGAGTTTCGAGAGCGTGCCGTGGGCGGAACCGTCGAAGGCTATGGTCTGCGGAAAGACGACCACACGTCCTTTTCCGCGCTCGTAGCAACGGAAGGACACCACGCTTGCCTGACTGTTGCCAGAGCCACCAGCCCCTCCATCATCATCGTCTTCAGGTGTCACCTCCACCTGGTCGTCGTTATCATAGACACGCACCACCCAGTAGCTGCGGCCGTCTTGCTGACGCAGGCGGCCCACGCCGCGCAGCTCGTCGCCGATGAAGGCACCGAGCACGAAGCTGGAACTATTGGTCTGGCCGTCGACAGTCACGGTGGCATAGACCACCATGTCGTTGCTGTAGGCATAGGGATCCAGCAGATATTCCCACCGCGGTATGACGGTGAGCAGACAACTGTCCTGCTGCTGGGCACTCACCCCGATGCCGCGCACCATGACCTGTCCGGGAGCGCGTGCCACGATGGTGTCGCTGGCAAAGGCGGCCAGCAGGGTCGAGTCGGACGTCCAGAACACGTTATGCTCCTTGCCGTCATCGGGTGTGAACGTTGCAGCAAGCTTCATGCTGTCGCCTACCATGAGCGTCAGCTCGTGGCGGTTCAGCGCAAGCTGCTGCGTCACCTGTTCGCTCTCTTCGCCAAAGTCCAGGTATTCGCCACAGGCCGTCAGCAACAGCATGGGCAGCAGTCTCATTGAATATCGTAAGCACCTCATCATTGTCATAGCGGTAATGGGTTTTTTAAGATGTCGGGATGATCAGTAAAATCGTTATTGCTGCTTGTCGGGAGGAGCCACCACGCTGGCGGTGTTCGACGGTTGACTGCGGCGGCCATCGTCGTATTGCACGGTGATGTAGTATTCGGCCCGTTGGCCACCGCGCAACAGGTTGTCCTGGAATGACTGCTCGCTGCTGCTGACCGAAAGCAGGAACTTGGGCGCATCGTCGTCAGGGCCTTTGCGGAATACGCAGTAGTACCATGGTCCATAGTCGGGCACCTTGCCCGTCTCCCAGGCCAGTCGTGTCTCCTTCTCCTTGGCATGATAGGTGGCAGTGAGCTTCAGCGGGACTTCGACGATGCGCGGTCCGGTGAAGAGGAAGGTCTGCATCTGGCTCAGTCCTGAGCCGACACCCGTCAGGTTGAACGTCTCTACGGCATATACATAGCGAGTGCGCATGTGAGGCGGCGGACTGTCGTGCATGCGCAGGTGGTTACCGTGAGCGCGTGCCGAGTCGGCATTGCAGACGGCCAGCAGCGTCCACTCCTCATCAGTATCGAGCTTGCGGAAGATGCGGTGGTAGTCCAGATCGATCTCACTGCTCTGAATCCAGTCGATGAAGATCTCGTCGTCGCCACAGAAGATGCTGTCAGCCCGGCAGGTTGAAGGCGGAATATAGTTAGGACGCAACACGCGCAGCTCCTGAGAGAAGCCCGAAGCATTGCCCGACCAGTCTACAGCCTTCACCTTATAATATATATAAGCCTGGTTCAGTCCCTGTGCCAAGGAGTCAACGAAGAAAGTATCCACCTGCTCCGTGCTGCTCTGGTTCATGAACACATGGGTAGAGTCGTTAGCCGAATACACCTCATAGAAGTGCACATCGTCTTCAGGCGACGCATCCCATCGCAGCACAAGGAAGCCGTCGGGAGCCACGTTGGCACGCAGGTTGGTGGGTGGCGATGGCGGAATATAGTCGGCAATACGAATCATCATCGGCACCGAGTGACCATAGTTGCCGGCGGTATCCACGGCGGCAATCATGATGTCGCCCGTGGGCAAACCGCTGACATCGACCTCAAGTATGCTGTCGCGCAATGCCTTCTGGGGCTTGTCGAAAAGGTTGTGCCATTCGCCATTGAAACGTCCGGCATTATAATACTGCGGCATGTAACCCACAAAGTCGGCCTCAATGCTGTCCTTCTCGATAAAGAGGAAGGCCGTGGCATGAGTGGAATCGGGGTAAGCCATGCGGATGCGCTTCAGGAACGGCGGATCGGGGGCAATCATGTCGGGCACCTTGATACGCAAGGGATCACTGAAGAGCGACTTCTCACCAAAGGAGTCGTAGCCACGCACGCGGTATTCGTAGATGCCGGGGCGTTCCGGATGGTCAGTAAAGTGGCTACCCAGACTGATCGTCTCCTCGCTGCTGCTCATACTCACATACGGGCGCTCGTTCAGCTGTTTCCATTGACCTCCGGGCACACGGCGCTCAATGTCGTAGGCCGAATGCATGGTGGGTCCCCATGACAGCACAACGTTGTTGGGCGGCCCTATGGTGTCGGTAAGCATGGCTGGGAAGCTGTCGCGCTTCACCTCACCCAACTTCAGAAATTCAGTAGGCGTGTCGAGCACGTAGAGCACGCTGTCGGGCAGGGGCGACTTGACGAAATAAGTATAGGTGACTCCCGAATGCACATCGCGGTCTACATACATTAGTCCCATGGCCTCAGCCAAGTCTGGCCGTAGTTCAGCCACCATCATGGCCATACCCACGACGCTTTGCTGCTCCTCTCCCACTTGCATCATTCCACCGAGTGTGCCCGGTCCTTGCTCGGTCTGGTTGATGGTGGTGCTCTGTCCGTAGAGCAGCTGAAGGGCTACGCCGGCCAGCGTGTCCTCGGGCTGGAACTGCTGTTTGAAACGCTCCGGGCTCCACGGCTTCACCCGTCCAAGGCTATCGATGCCGCTGAACTCCTTGCTGCCCGTGGCCATACGGTAGACCTCATAGCCCGTGTCGCGCAGGAAGCGGAAAGGCACATAGTCACTCGGTGCCCATCTGACGACCAGACGGTCGTCATACGCTCTTCCCTTGCTGAAGATGTAGAAGGGCTTGGCCATGGTGGCCGCGTCGATGCTGTCCAGCCGGCGGCGCTCCTCGATGCTCAGCACCACGGCAGAGTCGGGTTCATTGCCCGATGACATCTTCAGCTTCTTTTGTGCCTGCACAGGCAAGACTGTCGTAAGCAAGGTCACTAACAGCAGGGCATGCAGCAGGCGCTGCGCCAGCGTGCTTGTTGTCGTCTCTCTCATATCGTTTGATTCCATGATCATTCGCTTTTTATCGTTCGTTTGTTCTACAGTGTATAGACTGTCCAATAGGAGTCGTCATCAATATGACTTCAGCGGATCGGTGATATAGGTGGTTATACGCACATTGCTGGAAGGATACCTCACACCATATTTACCTGTGTTGCGATGGTAGGTGTCAACACGCCATATCGAGAAGTTGAACTTCTTGATCTGCTTTTTGTATTCACTCCAACTGAAATAGGCTCCCTTAATCCAATCCCATGCAGCCTTCTTACTATTGTATCGGTAGCTCCAATTGTTCTTGTTGAATGAATCCACCTGGTCGTCGTTCCATCCGCTCACGGCTTCACCGAGCGAGGCTTGCAGGAAGATCTGCCGATAGGGCATTTCAGTAGTGCCGGTATAGACATAGAAGAAGTCATTGCCACTGCCAGCGGAGTAGATCTTCTGCTCACTTCTGCACACTGAGTTACGCCAGCATTTATCGTTATAGTAGCGCACATCATCACGGTAATGCGACTTCTTGTCCTTGTCCTTACTGTAAATCCTGTAGTTGGCATCATGCAGTTCCTGCAACAGACTGGCTATGCTCTTCGACTGTCTGCTCATTTCAGACATACAATTGTACATCGTGTAGATGTCGGAGAGCCATGCCGCCTTGACCTTCTTACCGTATTCACTCTGGCCTATACTGCCACTATAGCTGTTTGGCACATGATAGACTTGATTCGAATAGTCACCATTTCCTGAATTGTTTGCGAAGTGCGAACCTGTATGCGTATGGATGGGCGCAAAGTAATACCAGTTGCTGGCAATGGTCGTCGTATTCTCACCGATACTCAGCCTGGCCACACGCGTACAGTTGTAGCGCAGCTCAGGATATGAGAAATTGACGGTAAGACCGGAGATGGGATCCTCGGTATATGCACTGTAATCGTAGGACCTGACCTTCTTTCCGCCGATAGTGTAGTAGTCGGTATAGGCCAGCATACAGGCATACGGATTCACTTCTGCCAAGTGTTCATCGATAATGTTACCATCGGTGGCCTTTTGGCCTGACCATGCCTTGCCCTTTGCCGGGAACTTCCAGCTTGAGCTGTAGCCATAAGGCAGCATGTAGTCATCGTAGTATTCCACTGGCTGCGATTTGTCCATGGCAATGTAGACCTCGTCGTAGGTGGTCTTGTAATTGAGTGAAGTACCGGCGGCAAAGGACTTGCGATAGGTGTCGTCATAGACATAGTCTACATGCACATGGAACAACTGCACATCCTCATAGTGCACGTCCATCTGGCCTTGCGACTGGCGCTTGGTGATGGTGGTGGTCTGGTTCTTCGTCTTCTCCTTCTCCTCGTTGTAGAAGAAGTTGTTCATCGACGTGGCCGACGGCTGCGAGGCCTTGCTGCTTGGCTGTGACTTATAGGAAGCGCTGTTCTTACTCTTCAGCTCGGAAGCAGTCTCCTTTCCGGTGAGCTGACGCTTCTTGTCGTTGATCTGCTCCTGCTTGCTCTTCGAAGCCGAATTTTGCGATGCGCTGTTGTCTATTCGCCATACATACCAGTCCCATCCTTTACTGTTGATATTGGACTTGACGACATTCTTATACGTGTAGACAGGTTCCCACCATATCTCATCACCCATACGCCGTTCGTAGTTGTCACAGGTCCATCGCTTTCCTGCCACCCGAAGTTCCCACTGCACCTTGTACTTATTGCCGAAAGTCGGTGAAATATCGTCTTTCAGTGCTATGTGCGGGTCGGCCATATCATCGTAGTGAGCCCAGGTATGCTTGCTGTCGAGCTGTGTGCCGCCCGGAATGGCCACGCCGAGGGCTGCTCCGATGTAAGGCTCCTTGTTGCCTGTTGTGAAGTAGTAGGTCTTGGTGTAGATCTTCTCGTTCCGCTTTCCGTCAATTTCCGGATTGACCCAGTTACCGTACTTGCCCGACGACCATTTCCACTCCCATGCCTTTCCTTTCAGAATCATGCGATAGTCGGAGTTGGCATTGAACGTACCGGCAGGAACGGTGTAGTCGAAGTGGTTGCCAGTGGGGCATTCAGGCGTCACTTCCTTCCAGAACACCCAGTTGTTGCCACTGCGGTATTCGAAGCGCACCTTCTCAACGGTGAACTTGTACTGTCGCTGGTGATAGCCACGAATCTCATCGGCATTGATACCCTTCTTAAAGGCCTCCGACTGCGTGGCGTTCTCATCAATCAGATAGATGTCCTTGTCAATCTGGTAGTTGGTGGTGAAGCGCGGCACGGAATAGGGCGACACCGTCTTATAGTAGTTGGTGTAAGAAGCACCACTGCCAGCTCTCACAGCTCCCGAATAGGCCCGTGCAGTATAGTCGGGCATAATCGTGTCGCCGGGCTCTCCTGCTGCGAAGAACTCCAGATCGTCGAGCGGATTGCCGTAGTCGGGCAGACAGACATCACCTGCCTTGAAGTCAATGGTATGGTTGAACTTGAACAGTCCACCCAGCAGCGAGCAGTTGGCACGCACCTTACCGAAGGCCCATGCCGGGTTAGGCATGCCGCCCTGCAGGATGGCACCCACACCGACGTTGATGATGGACACATCCTTCTTGATGAACCACAGGCGGATCATCACGCCCAAGTCGCCAGTGAGCATGGCATAGACCTGTCCCATGCCATAGTAGCCCTTGTAGCCCATGCGCTTGCCTCCCTGGCATTTGGCATTGTCGTCGAAGTGCATCAGCATGAGGTCGAAACCAATGGCGAAAGCACCATGGGCATAGACAATACCGGCATTGACACCGAAGTCGCCCTCGGCACCGGCACCGAAGAGCAGTGCACCATCGCAGTTCTGCAGATTCTGCTCCACAGCCGCCTTGGCACTTGCCACCCTACTCTTGCGACTGCCCTCGGCATCGAGGTCGAGTCCTTCGGACTTCAAACCCAGATACTTCATGATTGACGCTGGCGGATCGGGCAGTCCCTTGTTGTCGGGCAACTTGTTACCCAGGCACAGATAGGCATTGGCCGACAGATAAGCCCATGCAGCAAAGGCTTCGCTCTTCTTGCCCACCTTGAAGTCGATAAGCGTGAAGGTGCAACGGTCTTCCCATTTCGGCTTGCCGATGCAGAGCAGCCATTTGGCAGTAGGATACTTCTTGCCGTTCTCTTTCTTGATGACCTCGAAATTCACAGTCACCTTGGCCCCAGCACTGCATGAGAAGGCCTTGTCTTTAGCATCAACCTCCTTCTTGTCGCCTTTCTCGGCAGCGTTTCCACTGGCCGCATTCTCAGCCTGCTCCTCGGCTGTCAGATCATCGAGACCTTGTCTAATGGCATCGGTACCCGAATAGGCCTCGCCCATGAATTTCTTGTATTGTTCGCCTAAGTTATAGCCTACGCTGCTGCCAAGCTTACTGACCAGATCACCGCCAAGCGACTTCAGGTCGGCTGATGCATGAGCAGATATGTCGAGCTTGAAATACTGGTCCTTGTCATTGTGTATATAGGAAATAGTAGCTTCAGCGTTAATCAGACCATCACTGTTCTTGGTGGCCTTGATGCCATTGAGCTTACCTTTCAGGATGAACGTGGAAAGCTGATCGCACTTGGTGTCGTAGACCACGGTCATGGTCATGCTTCCCGACAGCATATAGTCACCGGCCGTCGTCGTGAGGTTCACGCCGAAGAGTCCGCCATAGCTGCCTTCCTTCGCCTTCACCGCACCTTCCGGATTGGTAGGGTCTGCTGGTGCGCAGTTGAAGAAGAATCCTCCCTTGACCTCTTCCAGAACAATGGGGTCGAAGCGCATGGCCTGTCCGCCCACCTTGATGAGAAAGTGTCCCCAGGTGTACTTGCCGTCGGTATCATCATGCTTGTACCATCCGCCCTTGGCATCGAACTTGAACAGGTTGCCGGGCAGCTCGAAGGTGAGCGAGCCGCCATAGCCGTCTTCACCGCCTTCGCCGGCTTTCAGCGTACCATTCAGCGTCACGCCGCCGAACTCACTATTGACTGACAGCTCGCAGAACTTGCAGTCGGTGAACTTAAACTTATAGTTGTCGATGTCTATATCAGATACGAGATTGATGCCTGCCGATGCGCTGATCTTACCGTTCATGAAACCAACGCCGCCGACAATACCGAACGTCAGCTTCTTGTTCTTGGCATTCACATCGAGGGTAAAGTCTTCAAGATTGAAGTCCATGCCGCCCACGGTGGTGCTCGCCAGATACTTCTTCTCGCTGGCCAGCGACCAGCGGCCTATGCTGAAGTAGAAATTGCCGCCTTCATTGTCGGCACCGCAGTTATACTCCGACTTCCATCCAAAGTACTGATTGATGTTTCCGTCGCTGCCTGGGTCTTCGTATTGGTTTTGTGTGTACTTGCTCTTCCAGCGCGGACAGTTGCCCAGTCGCATGCCCACGATATGCAGGTCGGGGATGTAGGCATCAAGGATGCCGGCGGCCTTGCCGAGCTTCTTCTTCAGCACGCCCTTGTCAAGGGTAATGCCGAGCGTACAGCCAATACTCAGTTCCACGCGCGTCTCGTCTTTGGCCGAGTTCTCGGGATAGGTCTCATGCTCCACGAGGAAATAGGTCTGATCCTTGTCGAACTTCAAGCTTGCCGCCTGCAGGAAATCCAGGTCGAGCTTGTCTATCTGCTGTGTCTTGAACACATAGGCCCGGCAGTTAGGGTCATCATGCCCCTTGGCATCCTTGCCCTGAGCATACATGTCGCAACGATAGCCTATGAGACCGTCGAGCGGTGTCTTGATCTTTCCGTTGAAATAGGCTTTCTTGTATTTGTTCTGCTGAATGTCAACCATCAGCTCGTCCATGCTGATGGCCCATCCGCCCACTTTACCGGTACCAAGGTCGAAGATCTTGCTCAGGCCGAACTGCATCGACACGCCGGAAGCATCGAAGAACATGCTCTTTGCCTCCAGCTTCAGCCGGCCGCCCTCGTTCTTGGCATTCTTCACCGTGCCACTGCCAATGGTGACCATCTTAGGCATGAGCACGCCCAAGTTCTTCA
>ERZ842401.6124-NODE-6124-length-12991-cov-12.323284_pt1 | contig 12991 bp, 2 predicted proteins | sample MGYA00521270_ERZ842401 | MGnify/ENA primary metagenome ERZ842401 (study PRJEB31892, sample SAMEA3878208) | bioreactor metagenome | biome: Moose rumen | place: Sweden | collected 2011-10 | study: EMG produced TPA metagenomics assembly of the PRJEB12797 data set... | reverse complement strand
AATCCCCAATCCCCAATCCCCAATCCCCAATCCCCTCATAATATTCTTTAGATATATAATCATTATATTAAATACAGCGATTTTTTTATATATAAATAAATTAAGTATAAATTCAAATATATGGATGATGTAAGGCCTATTAGTGAAAAGCCTAATAAAATAACAATAACAGTTATTGGAAATAGATGTTCAGGAAAAACTTTATTATTAAATTCATTAATATTTCCTCAAATAGTAATACCTCCAAAATATATAAGAACATATGGATACGACATCAGATTCTTAGAAATAAATGATAATATAATTATAAAATTTTATGATATTGGTGACTTGGAAATACAATCAAATGAAAATGTCTTTCAAGAAATGTCTTGGTATTCGCATTATGTTTTATATATTATAGATTCTCAAAAAATAAATGAATCATTAAATTATATAAATATATTCGAAGATGTTTTCCAAAAAAATCAGAAAATATTAGTCTTTAATAAAATAGACAAAGTAAATAATATTGATGAAGTCAAAAATAATAATAAGATTCAAAAATTTATTAAAAAAAATAAGATAAATAATATATTTGATGTAAATTCTACTGATAATAATAGTGTAAATGATTTCAAAAAAAAAATATTTCAATTAATTCAAGATGATATTTTTAATAAAGTTTTTAAAGGAATTAAACCAGATGATTTTTCTAAAAACCCTATTTTATTTCATCAACAAATTATTGATCGTTCAAGTAAAATTGGCTGTTGATTTAATTTGATTATGTAAATTTAAAAAAAAATTTAAGATTAAAATTTGATAATATATAAGTGTTTATGTTTTTATTTTATCAATAACTTTTATTAAAATATTTATTTATAATCAAATATATAAATATTATATAATAATATAATAATAAAAATTTATAATAATATTATTAAATCTATATTATAATGCACAAATATAAAAAAGTAAATTATTTAAAAACAATTTCTATAATTTCTTAAATTGAACAAAAGCCTATAAGGAGTATTGAATATTTTCTTTTTCTTTTTCAAATAATACAATAAAACAATAGCTCCATTTAACGCTCCTTCATATAAAAAGCAATCGAAGACAACCCCAACTAAAAAGCATCCAGCGAAAGTCCATCTCGAATCATACAAAACAGTGCAATAATTAAAATTAAAATAAAACGTGAGAATAAAAGTAGCAACCATAATACCAATAATAAATTTCAATTTTTTCTTTTGTGTTTCTTTCACATTCTTAAATGTCTTTAATAACTGCATTTGTTGAGTCGATTTTAAATTTAAAAATAATGTTTTTTTATCCACAGTTGAAATTCTAAAGAAAGGAATAAAAGCGAGCATGATTAAATCTGATAATAATATATTTATTAATTGATAGAGCATTACTTTGCCTCCTTTTGTTATGCTTGTGTCTTCTCCTAATGTCATTGCAAATGTTAAAATGAGGAATTGTAATAAGATGTACATATATAAACATAAAATTCGTTTCCATCTTGGATTTATTGTCGAAGATACCATGAAAGGACTTATATAAATATCTCTTCGTAAAAATAAATGGAAAAAAAATAATAGTAAATTCGGATCTTTTTTATTTATTTGTTCGAAAAAATCAGGTAAATTGATATAATGTATTTTTTCTTTGACGAAAGTGACTTTTCTATATTTATCAACAATGGTATAATTACCATTTTGCACATGTACTTTTTTCCCACCTTTTCTATTTTCGTTTTTTATTACGGATTTATATTTCGAAAAATAATCAACATTTTCCACTCCTTCACTATCTACATCATCATTATCATGCATATTATTATTAATATTATCATCATGTTCCCCTTTAATTTTTTCTTCGTTTTTATTTTTACGTGATCTTAACTGTTCAGTCGAATCTTTTAATGAATTATTATCCGAATTGATTCGTATATTATTATTTCGTTTATTTTCTTCAGAGCCTTCACTTTCATTAAAACCAAAGTCGGAATCTTTATACATATTATAATCAAATTTATCAATCTGATTTGCTTTTTCAGGGTTGTATTCTTTAACATGGTAAAATCGTAAATTTTTGAATTGATTTTCATTTTCGGATTCATTATCTTGCGTTTTTGGTTTTATTTTTGATTTTCGTTTTCGCTTTTTATTTCTTTGATTAATATAATTTATACTTTTTTTAATATCTGTTTCCTTTTCTCTATCGTCTTCTTTTTCTTCTGCGTCATTTATCTCATATAAATCATCAATAATAAATCCTGTGTTCATTATATGTTTATCTTTTTTTTTACTTTTGCTTTTACTTTTCGATTTTCTCTTTTTAGGCGGGTGACTAAATACCCCTTTTCCTCCGTAGTTATTTTCTAAATCTGGTTTTTTATTACCATCTTTGAAGGCCATTTCATTATAGTCGATATTTTTTGTCCCATATAAATATAAATTTTGTTTCAGATCTTTATCGACTTTGTCTTTATCTGTAGTTATCTTTAGATGTCTTTCCATATGATCTTGTTCATTCATTTTATTTACTTTGGTAATTTCTTCCATTAATTCAGTTTCGTCTAATATTAATCGATTCTGTTTTAATATTTCTAATTTAATATTATTCAAACTGCTTTTAGTTACCATTAAGGTTTTTTCCAAAAAGGCAAATAATGTAATAAACCCAGCAAAAATGACAAAGATTATTATTAATAAAACACTACAACCATTTCCCCAATTATCCCCACATAAGAAAACTCTTGGTGCATCTAAATAAAAAAATTTACCCGCTTTTGTATATTCAAACTTAGAACTTTGGGATTGTATTGTATAAAAACTTAAATGATGTGTTTGACATATGAGATAAAAATTATCCGAAACTGATGTGGATGTAATTTTACTTGCTAATCCGAGTTTATTATTATAATAACTACATTCTAAATTAATCATGGGTAAAACTTCATTAATTCTATCATATCTACTTTTTTTATTTATTGAGCCGTCCTTATTTACATACACTGGCCAAGTAACATAAGGGTCATCTAGTGAATAATATTTATTTTCTTCATTTTCACCTAAAAATTTCGTATGGGAATTAATAAATTCAATTTCAGATTGATTATATAATGTTAAAGGGAAATAAATATCGATTAAATTAGGACATGCTTTAATGTCTAATTTTTCTCCGATTTCAGTAGCGAAAAATGCATCTAATGAATATGACGCACTTGATGAATATTGCGGATGGAAGGCTAAAGGATCATAATGATAATTTAATAAAACTAAAAATATTGTGGTATATCCCGTTGAACCAAAAATATAATCAGCACATTTAGATGGGTCAATATATGGCAAATATGTATTATATCTTTCACGTTCATTTGCATATGTAGTTTGAAAATAATCCAAATAATTGAAAGAATGTGAAACGCCTCTGAATGAAAAATCAAACGCAGTATAATTTTGCATATCATAATTTTTATTTTTTTTAATTAATAATAAAATTAATTCTGGAATTGTTGTTGTGATTTTATTCGAAAGGTCATATATTGCATCGATCTGTTCAAAAGTTAAATCCACTTGAGGTATTTTAGAATCAGTATCATATTTTGCATTACTCTTAGAAAAATAATTTTTGGCTCGAAATTGTTGTATATCATGATACATATTAATTAATATGAAACTAATCGTATCAAAAATTAAACTAATTTCATCCATTAATAAATCGAAATTATTTACTTTAATATAATCCACTAAATTAAAAAAATTCTGAATTAAAGCATTATAAGAATCATCAAACATCGTCGAAGATTTGACCAAATAAGTAACTTGTTGTAAAAATTTTTTATCGATAGTTAAAGTATAAAATTCGTTCATATTAGTCAAATAATTCCACATCTTTAAATTAGTCTCAGATACATATTGTTTATTTTCAACCGTTATATGACAATTACTTCCCGTATAACCTTCATAACAATAGCATACCATATTTCTTACGATAATGACACATTTTCCTTTTCCGGAACAAAAATTGTCGTTACATGTTGGATTTTTTATAATGATATTATCAGCACGATATATTAAGGTCTTTTGATCATAATAATAATTTAAAAATGTTGTTGTGGTATTTGCGTTGTTTAATGCCATGGTATGTATATCACCTAAAGAGCCATAAAGATATAAACGATTCCATATTTCTTTTTCAGTAAAAGAATATTTCGAGTTTAAATCGTCTATATTTACTTCGAGATTATCTTGCATACCATTTGTTTTATAATCAAGGTCTAATCCGGGATAATATGCATTTATTTTTATCATGGTAAAACCATAATATGTGTCAGAAGAATCTGCTTCTGTTAATTCTAAATAAATATTTAATTGGATATTTCTATAACGACTTTCTTTGAATTTATTGAGGAATAATTCTCTCTCGTATACTTTTAATTCGGTTTTTGTTATGTCGTTATAAGATTTAACTCCTTTTTCACTTATGTAATAATAATATTTATAATTGGAATATTCTCTAGATTCTACTTCATAATTATATATTAATACATTTGTCAAATTATAATAAAGTCTTTGAGGAAGAGCATATACTATAAGACATTCAGGGAATTCTTCATCAATATTAATTTCATTATCATTAGCTTCATATTCAATTACATTATATCCAATCTTGATTTTTTCTTGAGATGTAGTTGGCGTATTTCCTTTTATATCTTGAACTAAACCTTTTTTGTCCATTTTGAACGGAAAATAATGCAATATATTGGGAATATCATTATTTTTTGACCAATCATAATTATATATACATTTAGTATTGAATTCTCTGACAGAGAAAAAATTCCACAATTTTAATTCCTTGATTAAAAATAAACCATTGCTTGATGTATCTCCCATATTGTTTAAACTTTCAAATTTTAAATGTACTCTTCTATCATCATATGTAGAATAATCCATATGTTTTATTCCTTCTCCTATAATATTATTAACTTTTCTTTCATTTAAATAATATAATTTATTATTTAAATCCGTGGCACATATGACATGATTCCATTCATAAAATTTATGTGTCACATCATTATCATAAATCGATTCATCTCTTTCATTAAGAGGATAACATTCAACTTTCACATATTCCTTAGTATATTTGGTAAATTCAATTTTGACATGATTTTCCCAAGATATAGTTTGATCATAGAAATGAATATCTTCCCTGTTATATTCATATATAAAATACCAAAATTCAATAGCGTATTCATTAGTCGTCGCGTATTCAATTTCAGAGAATTCTAATGATGAATATTTATTTAAGTCTAAATATGGCACTAATTCACAATATAATCTATTAGTATCTTTATCTATTCTAAACCAATATTTATCATTAAAATAACAGGAACAATTTAATTTCGAAATTCCTCCACAATGCTCACATTCTGGAATACAATCAATACATTCTTCTTCTTTTACGAGGCTTTCTTTATTTATCATTTTATCTTCACTTTGACAATCATGGTCTTCTAATTCATGATAGATATTATAATCTTTTATGCATTGTCCGGTTCTTTGATAGTATATATCTCTATTATCATCATATGATAATATCATTTGCGGTAAAATACAATCAACACCATCATCAGTATTTGTATAAAATTTGAATGTTTTTATTAAATTGCTTTGCTCACTTTGATAACTTTGATAATTAGTAACTACTCCTAATGGATTTAATATAAAATTATGATATATATTAATATCAGCTATCATCATTATAATACCATAACCAAATAATATTTTGTTTAATGTTATGCCTACATCAGGGATCAAATATTGACTTGTTCTCGGGGCTGTTTGGCCATTTATTGCCAAGGAAAACATTGAAGGATAAAAATTACAAGTATTTTCAATGCCAAATTCGCATTTATAACTAGATACAGATATTAATTGCCATGTGCCTAATTCTTTCAAAAAAGCTTTATCACGAAATAAAGGAAGATTGCCTTTATACATTACTAAATAATTATCTTCTAGTTCATTTAATTCATGACATAAATATATATTATCATCTGTTGAAAATTTTATAAGCATTGCACAATCCAAAGAAGAATATTCTTTATAATAAGACGAATCTTTAATGATTCCGTAATATTTAATCCATAAAGTAATTGTGAGAGGATTATTATTTAAATAATCTTGGACATTTTGCACTTCGAGGAGTTGTTGATTATTATTTAGCTGGTAATAATAACCTGTTATTTTTCGGCACTGTTTATTAAATAATTCATAATCTTTATTACATTGATAACAATTATTTTTCTTATCATCATAACATCTCTTGCATCCAGAATAACAATGACTAGAATTAAAATTACCAGTTTTAGCTTCAATATCTGTTGCAAATATTTCAGAAAAAATTTGTCCATAATCAAAATTACTAGATGAACCAAATAGTAAAGTGCTATCTTTTGATCTTATTGGTGAAACTAAGGCAATATTAGACATGAAGTTTAAATCAATTTGGGAATATGTATCATGAAATACATTCAAATCATTGCCTATAGTATTAAAAATATATTCAACTAAAATTGAACTAGAATTATAATTATATTTATTTCGAATATTTTCATAAACCATATAAACAGAGGAATATTTTAAATTATATATTGATGCTCTACTATAATAAGCAGCACCCCAATTAATTTGGGGTATTTTCACTAGAGAGCAAAGCTCTTCTGTTTTCCCTTGACAAAATGCTAAATTGCTTAATTCATAATCATTTCTATTTGTTTCTTCAATAGAAAAAGATATAGCTGGTGCTAGCATATCATAGTTAATATAAATATTTATTAATAAATCAGTTGGATTATATTCAAAAATTACATGATTCCATTCATATCTAGATAAAGGTAAAATAGTATATTTATCAGTATTTAAATCTTTATAATAAAAATTGTTATCTTTATCTTGAATTATTGCATGAGGATGAGCCCATAAAAGATATCTATCGCCATCTACTTTATCACAAAATTCATTAACAGAATCTACCATAAAAGAAATTTCAAAAATATATCCATTTTTCATTTTTGAATTAATTTTACTAAATTGAGAATATACTGGATATGGATTATAACATCTATTAAAATAAATTGCGGAATTAATTTGTGATGTAGGATCAAAGCATTTAAAACCAACTCTAATATTATAATTATATAAACAAATCATTTTATCATTGAAATCGTTTGGCTCTTGATAATTATGATAATCACCTAGTTCATAATTGCATATTCCCGAGTCAGTTTTATCTAAAACCAAAACGGAGCCAGGAGCTATATTATAACCTTCTTTGCATCTTACTTCACATGAACCATCAGATAAATAATAATTTTCAGCACATTCTAAAGGTTCATCATCCTTTGTTTGAAATTTGATTGTATCTGAATTAACGTAAACTATATCATATAGTAATATTCCTCCTCTTGATTGACAATTTTCAGCATCAACAATATTGATAGGCTTTTCAGCTTTATTATAATCATCATCAATTTTTTTTAAATATGTAAGTTGTTTAATATCATTATTTATATCTATTTCAAATTGAAAAAAATCTATACTTAAAGAAAGCCATCTAACTGGGTTGTAGTTGTTTTCGTTATAAAATAAAACATTCATTGATTTATAATCATTTGGTAAATATTCAGTATATAAATTTAAATTCCTTATAAATATATCACTTTCAGTATTTAATTTCGCATTTTGTATTATTACTTTATATTCAACTCCTACAAATGGTATAAATAAATATTTAAAAGGATAATCTGTACTTTGTCCTTTTGATGCGAATTCATGATCTACATTTTTTGTTTCTCCATCTATATTAACCTTATCTGTTTTAAAATAAAACTTTTCGTTATCCCAAGTATAAGCGCATCTTATATAAATCCATTCATTTTCATATTGATTTAAATCTAATTTAATTCTTTCTTTATTTAAGGCTTCATCAAATAAATCGATTATTTCTCGACCTTGTTTATTATATGGGGATGATAAATAATCTTGAGGAAAACAAAATAAGGATAATTTGTTTTCTTTTGTATCAGTTAAAGCACTTATAGACATATGTTTTAACCAAATTATATTTATTCCTGTTAAAAATTTAGATAAATTCTTTATTTTGAGCCAAAGTTCTATAGTATATCTACCAGTTATACTATAAAATATTTCGTCAAATTCAATATCTTCTATACCACGTAAATTCATAATTTTTTTGCAATCCTCTGTTTCTAAACATAAATCCAATTCGGGAATTTCTTTCTCTATAGGAGAATATCCGAAAATATTTGGATCTATTTCATTATCATCATTAATATTTATACTTAATTTTTTCGAATTACGTATAAAATTGTTATCTTTATTAATCAGGGAATCAATTGATAATAAAAGAAAGTCATCTTTATTTTCATCTAATTCATCTAATCTAGTTATATATTCTGTATTAAATATTGCTTCTTTTTTAATAACATCATTTGGAAATTCTTTTTCCCATAATTTAAATTGTCTAATTAGCATTATTCCAGGACTACTCAAATCTTTTTCTGAATTTAAAAAAGTTATTGAATTAATATTAATCGAAGTTTTACATGATATATGACACCATTTTTCAATTACTTCATCTCCACAAGAAGAAACAAAATCCCAACAAAAATCCCTGGATATAGTTTGGGATTTAATTATTATGGTATCAGTACCAGAACCAAATGTAATTTGGAATAATTCTTTATCTCCACTATAGTTATTTACACCTTTAGTAGCATAATACCAAAAATCAATTCCTTTAACATCAGAATTCGAAAAAGAAAATTCAATATTTTCATATCTTTTAAAATTGAGATAAGGTAATTTCCTGCATTGATACGAATTATCATTAGATTTTAATATATAATCATAATAACTATTAGTTGCACAAGCACAATTATTTTCTCCTGTTTCATAACAAGAACTTCCGCATTTATCACTGCATGGTTTTATTTTATACATATTATTTTTCGTTAAAAAAACTTTTTTTTCATTTGGATATCCAGCATTTATATAATAATCATCATTTAAAACAGGGTCATAATCACTTATACATTCAATAACTGAATTTCCTTTCACACAATTTTTATTAGAATCATCAATTATTTTGATAGGAACTAAATCAAAATATTTATTTGTATTAAAAGCATATCCGCCTATTAAGGCTTCGTTATATATATAAAATTTTGATATTTGGGCAAATATTTCAGTAAAAAGAGAAAACTTTGTAATATCGAGTAAAGGAGCTTCTTTTAAATTAGTATCATAATCTCCTTTAGCAATATTAATAACAATATTTTCATTATTTATTTGAAAAGAAATAAAAAAATTATTTACATCATTAAAAGAATGCATTGACAAAGCAATGCTTATGTGCATATATTTCCCGTAATTTTTTTGAGGAATTTCGTATGAATTTTTATAATAATCAGAACCTGCATATTCTCCACATTGTAGTATTAATAAATTAAATTCCTGATAATATAAAGCACAAGATATTGAAGAGTCATCCCCGAATTTAAAAATTTTTTTTTCTGAATCATCTTTAAATCCTATTAATTTAAGCCAAAATGTATATGTGACTTTTCTTGTTCCAGGAGAGTCTGATGTAAATAAAGATTGAATATCTGAATCACTATTAAAATCTAATTGTGTTGTTAGTGTGCCTAAAATATCAGTTTTTAATGGTAGAGTTAAAGAAAAATATGCATCTTTTGGTGAAGTAGGGAATTCCATGCAATTATCATATTTAAAATAGTAAGCATCTTTACATACTCTTGCTTCTTCGGAAAAAATATTCGATTTTCCATAACAATTTTGAATTAAATTATTTGAACAACCTTCACCTTCAGTAAATTCAGATGTTATATAATTTCTTTCTTTTAAAATAGAAATTTGGTTTATTCCGTAATTAAACATTTGTAATTGATCTTTATTAATATCTATATTTGATATATCTTTACCAGATATTGCATTATATTTAATTCCATCTATTTCCATATCAATTTGTTCATCGCATTTATATTTATTAAATCTTTCTTTTCCATTTTCATAATTGTAATAAGAATAATAATTATTATATATATACAAATCATAAAATGAATTATCATTTAATAATATTGTAGCATCTGTCTTTTCTAAATTATATATTTTAATTTGATTATAAAATCCACTGGTCCAAAAAACTTCTTTACCCACAGGACAAGCTGTATCATTATGACAAAATAATATATAAGATAATGACCCTGCAGTAAATGGCGGCATATATATTTTCACTCCATTAATATATATTTTGCCTTTATATACATTATTTGTTTCATCTTTATTTACTGCAATTGTGAATAAATTTTCATTTTCGGTATTAAAATTCGGTAATAAATTTTTATATGAATTACCCAATTTATCCTCGATGCCTAAATAATTCATTGAATAGTCATGCCAAATGCGAAAAGCATCTGAATAAAATAAGTATAATTTTTTTCCTCTCATTTTATTTTTGGGTCTCAAAGCTGAATTTGTTTCATATAAAAAATTAAATTGAATATAATAACTTTGATATGTTTCTTTCAAATTAAATTTTATTGGAGGCAAATTAAAAAAATAACTATAATAAAAATATCCGATAAAATCTGAACTTATTTTTGTACTATCTAAACAAGCATCAAATACTTTTATATAACCATTATCACAAGTAAATTCTGTTAATGAAGCATATTTACAATTATTTCCATAGCAAACATCAGTTAATGTTCCTCTATGATTATTTTTCGCATTTCTTCCCGCAACTAGTATTTTTGCTCCAGATGATGTAACACATTCTCTCTCTTCAGGTTCTATATATCCATTATTACATGTATATGGTAGATTTTTTATTCCACTATTATAATAACAATAATCCGCATTTGTATTATCAGTACATGTAATTGATGTTTTATCAATTAATAAATCATCAGTAAACATTTCATTTTTTTTAGAAATTAATTTAAGTCGATATAAACCAGGAGAATAAGTATATAAAGATTCTTCGATATCACCTGGATATATTATTAAATATTTTTTGTTTAAATTATTATAGATTTTAGTCATATCATATATATAATATTCTACGAAATATTTATTTTCTTCAGATCTTGATTTTGTTATATTATCAAAAGGTAAAGCTAAAATTAATTCTGGTATTGCACTATTATCAATCATAAAAACTTGTTCAAATTCTGTATATTGAAAACCGAAAAGTTTATTCGAATTTGAAGGGCCACCAGTATTTGGTATTAAAAGCTCTGTTATAAAAACATATAATTTCCTTATATAAACACCTATGTCGTTATTATAAATTCTGATATTTAAATGAGTAATATCTGTATCACGATAATACTTCTTGTAATGTAAATTACTTTTTTTTAAATTACTTTCTGTATTATAAATATATTCTCCTGGTAAATCATCATTTTTTTTAAAATTATCAGCTATATTAAGACTTCCCTTTCTTACATCTCTTTTTTTATAAAAGGCTTGAATTGAAATTCTATTTAAATTTTTATTATAACTTACAATAATATTAATCCATCTATTTATTTTTTTTATTTCAATTGTTGTATTCCAATTTTTATAACGAAAATCATTTTTTATAAATTCTTCGAATTCTTGTTTTTGTTCGATATTTTTTAGAATATTATCATAAGCTTCATGATACATTTCATATCCTGTTGCATATATAGTATATTTCTCTTTTCCAGGAATTATCGTCACAACGAAAAAATCTTCTAACGTGATATGAAATATCTTCGGATTAATTTGTTCAGTTATATCAGGCTCATTTATATCACATGTTGTAAAAAGCCAAAAACTCACAGAAGCTGCATTTGACCTTATTGCCGGGATTATATCATAAGACATATCATTTATATTTTGTAAATTATAATAATCTTCTTTGCAACTTTTTTGTAATGTACCAACATTTATCCATTCAGTCGAAAATCTACTACAACTTATACCATCGGAACGACCGGAACATTGAGAAAACATACCTAAACATTTTTTGCATTCTCCTGTGGAAGTATCACAATAATATGAATAAGGACATTTATTTTCATTTTCTCTGCAATCTCTTAGAACGATGGTTGATTTTGAAATTAAAGTAGTTAATTTCAATCTGAGGAAATATATAGTATTTGAATTTTTTATTATTATTTTTTTTTGGGGACAAGAGAAAGAACCAGCATTAGTTGAAAATTGACCATTTGAAGGATCATATCTGAGATAAAATTGATATAAGCCTGTATTTATTTGAGGGTCAATTAATGAATTACTCGGATCCTGGTCTTCTTCACATAAAAATATAATTTTATCAGCACTATTTTTTTGTATCCAGAAATAAAAAATATAAGTGGACTGATAAAATATATCTGTTTCTTCATCAGTTATTAAAGTTGATAAGTCCATAATTATTTCATTATTTGCGATGCATTGACTATTTCCCAATATATAACTAGAAGGATAATAAATACTATTATCATCTACATCATAACTCCAAGGTTTATCATCATCTTCGGTATATGGGCTTGGAATAATAGGACAAGTAGTTGCACTATCAGAAATGCCAAGATCCCCAGGAATTAATTTTATTCCATTGCGATAGTCATTGATTATATTTAATGATGAACTATCTTTATAATATGAATTAATATATACTTCTTCTTGTTCTGATGTCGTTGGGGTATATGTTAATTGATCAATAGAACTAAAGTCTTCGGGAAATTGACAATAAAAATGAGGAAATAATAATAAAATTGATATTAGGATAGTAATAGACTTCTTTAAATTCATTTTTATTTATTTTAATTTTAGTATTGTTAAACTTCACATTTAATAAAATAAATATTTTTAAATTTTTGATATATTCTAATAATGGGGATTGGGGATTGGGGATTGGG
>ERZ842401.6123-NODE-6123-length-12991-cov-17.195501_pt1 | contig 12991 bp, 12 predicted proteins | sample MGYA00521270_ERZ842401 | MGnify/ENA primary metagenome ERZ842401 (study PRJEB31892, sample SAMEA3878208) | bioreactor metagenome | biome: Moose rumen | place: Sweden | collected 2011-10 | study: EMG produced TPA metagenomics assembly of the PRJEB12797 data set... | reverse complement strand
GAGCTTGTAAGTTATGTGGATGAGCAGATGGATTTTATGGATGATATGTTCATGGTAAATCACCTGAAAAAACTGCCGCCTGCGCGTTACGAGGCATATCAGATAAAATTGAAGAAGTTTCTTTCTGAAGAAAATACGAAATGCACATTTGTGTATGATTTTGGCGACAACTGGGAATTTACGCTGAAGGTTGAAAAAACTGACATCCAATCTGCCGACAGAAAGCCTCGTGTTCTGGAAGGAAAAGGGCTGGGTATTATTGAGGACTGCGGCGGAATCGGCGGACTTACAGAAATCCGGGAAGCCTTTGCCAGAAAATCTGGTGAGGAATATGAAAACTACAGAAAATGGCTTGGACGGAGCGAGATTGACTTGGATGCTTTTGATGTGGATGCGGTGAATAAAATGCTTCGGAAGATTTAGGGGGATTTTAAATCACAAATGAATATGAGGCAGAAGAAGAATCAGACGACTGTTTAATACAGAGTGGAGTTAAAGCACTGTCTGTGCAAGCAATCAAAACTCCCTCAACTGAGCATTCTCGTTCTGTCAAGTCTTTTTGACTTTATTACCCCCAATTTTTGTAAATTCTTTATGGTTATTTTTTTTACTTTAAATTGCTTCTTTGTAAGGGGCACGGTATTTTGCTTTTGCATCTTCAAAGAAATATTTGTTGATTAAATCCTTCCATACTTGAGGCATGTGAGGGTTGCATTCGTCATCGTCAAATAGTTCTATTTCAATTCTTTTCCCCGATTTTGTTAATCCCCATATTCCATCCTGTACAGAAAGGTGTATTTCAATTTTTTGTTTAGGTGCTCCATGTGCAATGAAGATATAATTATTGAGGCTGAATGAGCAGCCAGAATCTGTAGTGCGTTCTACTTTTACACTCAAGAGTTTTGCTAAATCAATTTTTTGTTTTTCATTTAATGGAACAAAAGCTGATAATTCTGATTTAGGTTTACGTCCGAATCTTTTTGCATATATTTCACAATAAAATGGCAAAAAATTATTTGCTTCTTCTACAGTGTTTATGTTATACAATTTCAAATAAACTGGTAAATCACTCTGAATGGTTTGATTGAATCTTTCTACCCTTCCTTTTGCCTGCGGAGAATATGCCCTAATCATTTCAATTCCGAAAGTAAATTCCATTGTCTGAGCAAATTGTGTCAGACTGTTCCTCTCAGGTTCTTCTATGTCAGTTCTTTTATCGTTGAAAAAAAGTCTTAATCCATCTAAGTAAAAAGCTTCAGGAATCCCATATTTTAAAAACATCTGACGGACAATTTCATAGTAGCCAAATGCACATTCGTTTTTGACCATAAACATAGCAATAGGTATATCTGTAGCATCGTCAATCAGAACATGAATGCAATAATTCTTTCCGTCTTCAAACCAATCATAAGATGTTCCGTCTCCTTGCAACAGTTCTCCAAAGCGAAATCTGGCTGGTCTTATTTCATGCACTGTTTCAGGTTTCTTTTTGTTTCTTCTCTTTGGAGAAACGTAGCCATTTTCTTTTAATTTATTAGAAATCGTATTCCTACAATAATCGATTCCGAAATTTTCTCTGAGAATATCTGTAAAATTAGAGAAATTGGAATTATTGAATATCTTTTTCCCACTGTCATTTACCGCTTCTCTGATTTCAAGAATCCTCATTAAATCTGAATCTGGCATTGTATGTTTTGGCTGCCTTCCTGTATTCCCATGTATGAAAACAGAGTCTCCTTCAATTTTATATCTTCGTTTTAGAGCCTTTATATGTCCGATACAGAGATTTAATTCCATTGCACATTGACGGTTTGTACAAAGTCCTTTAACTGCTTTTTCTATCCATAGTTTTTTGTGTTTTTGTAATTCTGTAAGTTCCATGATTTTAATATCGGTAAAATTATATCTATTTACAACAATTTAAATTTTATCAAGTTTTCTTTTTGAATTACTGAATTATTTATATAATGCCGTAACATTACGGCGTTGAAGTTTTTATATACATTGTCTCATAAGGAAATTCCTGAATACAATATGCCAGAAACGCTTTCCACCGCTCTGCTTCTTTTCTGATGAAAATATTCCAATGAGAAATTCAATGTCAAATGGTTTATAAAAAAGTTTATAGCTTTCCATTATCTATTTGTTTTACGTGCCTGTATTTGCTTTTTGAAATCTTCCTTTGAGATCCCTCCAGTATCTGATGGCTGTTTATTCACCTGACCCTGTGTTTTTTCTTTTTCATGAATTGAATTGTTATTTATGTCATTTTGTTCAATATTTTGAGTTTGTAATAATACAGTATTTTCTTTTTTAGGAACATTTAAAATCTTTTCCTGCGAAGGCAATGTTTTTGGTTTTTCCTTTGTTCTACCCTTTTCTCTGATGCTTCTTCTGCTTTCTATTAGGCAACTGCACAATTTGAAGTAAGTTCCTTTTTCAAATCCAATCTTGCCGTTTTTATATTCACAGCCAGAAAAAAGATGGATATTGCTGGTTGAGATTCCATCTAGGATCATAATAATTTTTGACATGGTTTGATATTGTGCGACTGTGTAGGCCTTTTTGTATTTTGCTTCAAAAAGGCAGTTTAATTCATTCAAGTCATAAACAACTATCTTATCTTCTCTTTTAATAAGAAGCTCAAGAAGATAAACAGACTCTTCCATTTCAAAAGATAATTTAATTGTACCTTCCCATTTACCTACAGGATTTTTTTTGTTGAAAAGGTTCATGATTTTTGACATCTATAATCCTCCTGATTATTATCGCTTGTCATCGCCGTAACATTACGGCGATTCATTTTATTACCTTTCTCTTCTTTTAAAAGTTTCTCAACTTTTTCAAATTCTTTTAATCGATAATTTAAATTTTCTATGCTAATTTTTATTCCTTCATTTATTTCTCTATCCTTAATACTAATTAGAAATTGCATTATTGCTTTCCTTTCTTTTTTTATTGCGGTTTCAATTTTTTCAAATGAGTAATATATATAGTCATTTTTATGATGACCTAATCCTATAATACGAAGATCAGATAGGGTGTGTATTAAAGAGTCAGATAACTGTTGATATTCCTGTTTATCAATAAGTGTGTTGACTAAGTTTTCTATTAGAGCAAAATTTCCTTCATTAAGTTTGTTCAAATTATCTGTAAATCTGTTGGGATTTTCAGTAATTATTTTACCTGTTAATAACCAATCCAAAGAAACATTTAAATGTTCAGCAATTTTATACGCAGTATCAATGGAAGGTAAAATATTCTTTGTTTTCCAAGTTGCCATCGTTCCCGGTAAAATTTCCAAATCATCACAGAGACTTTTTCTAGTTCTATTTTGTTGTTTAAGTATTGAATCAATTCTGTTTATAAAACTAATTCCTGTTGGTTTTGCCATTTTATCTCCAAACGCCGTATTATTACGGCGATACTTTTAATTTTTATAATTACGTAAAAATGCTGCAAGTTTCTGTTGAAGCTGATTGTAAGAATTATCGCTTATAGATTCTTTTAAATATGGCAGAAACAAGGTCATGATTTGAGCCACTCCATTTTCTGGTGACTCATTCTTTTTCTGTGTTTGAGGAGCTTTCTTTGCATAAACAATATAATTCATCGTTGATATAGAGCCTGCAGTTTTTATTGCAGATAAAAAGTTCTTTTCCATTTCTTTATTTCTCCATTACCGTAATCTTATTAAGCTTTATTTAGCTTTATTTAGTTTTAAGCTTTCTTCTATCTCATAAAGCTCTTTGTATCTGTCTTTTGAGTCAATAAATAACACTTGATAAATACTCATTAGAATATTGGTCAATTCTTTTAAAGTCCTTTTTAGAATGTTCATTTCTTTGTTCTCCTTTGTTTTTCAATATATTTCTGATAACGTGTAATATCACCTTTCTTGCAGCTGTGTTCATTAAGCGTTGTGTAATCAATTTTTTTTCTTTTCATGATAAAAACAGGTTTCCCGCATTTTGCACAAACTTTTAGGCCTGAATCGTGAGGTTGCTTTTGTTTATTCTCCTGACAGAAATGAGGTTCTCCAGTAACATCATACGGAAGCCATTTTCCGTTTGCTGTTCTGGTGTAGTTTATTTCCGTTCCACAATACCGGCAGTAACTCAATATTTATCCTCCTATAACTTTATCGCCGTAACCTTACGGTGATGATTTTACTTTCCTTTCTTATCTGCAAATACAAATTTTACCTGCTTGTTTTCATCAAGCGAAAACTTACAGTCAAATTTTTTTCCTGCTTTGTTTGTGCAATGCTTGCTTCCTGTCTGCTTTCCGTTGCAGAGAACTGCCACATCTTTTTCTGAGAGCTTAGCACCTGATATAATCTCTGATATTTTGAACTGACAGCCTTCCTTGTAGCCTGCACAGTACCAGCCGTATTTTCCTTTCAGAATATCTTTTCCGCAAGCAGGACATTTACAAAGCCCTTCTTTTACATAGACTTCTTTAATCTCCGGTTTCATGCTTATGGCTACATATTCCCTTATATGCTGCTCAAATTGTTCAGGATTTGCGGCAAGTTCATTTTCCCAATAAGTTGTTTGATTTACATTTGCTATTTTTGCAAGTTCTTTATCCTTTGATAAAAAAGTTAAAAGCCAGATTCCTTTTTTTGTTGCATACAGTTTTCTCTTTTCCTCAATGACATAGCCTGTTTTAAAGAGCTTCTGGACTATATCAGCTCTTGTGGCAGGAGTTCCAAGACCTACAAGTTTTTCTTCTGTGTCGCCTTTCGGTTTTTCCATAAATGTTAAAAGTGTGTCTATTGAGTATTCTTTAGGAGGAGTTGTTTTTTTATCTAACTTTTTCAGCAAAATAATGCTGCAGCTTTTTTCGTTGAAATTGCGGACTTCTTGAATATCGTTTTCACTTTTTACATCATTCATTGCCGTAACATTACGGCGTTCATAAGCCTTCCAGCCTTCCTGAACTGTGTCTTTAATGACGGATTTGTATGTAAAGCCGTTGCATGAAAACAGAATTGTTTTTTCATTGTATTTGTAGTCATCCATGCAGACACGGAAAAAACTTTCTATAACAATGCCAAATACATTTTTCTGTTTTTGATTTGCTGTTTCCGGTAACCTTGCAAGCGGAATTAGAGCATGGTGACTTTCAAGTTTTGTAGAATCAAAAATATGTGTGTTTCCCTGATTTATTAAACTTGAATTACAGAAGCCCGAAATTTCCGGGTAAATAGATTTCAAAAGTTCAAACTTTTCTCTGAAAAACTCTACATTACTATCACCCATTACACGACTTGGAGATCTTGGATATGACAGACATTTATGTTCGTTATAAAGTTCTTCTGCAATGTTCAGTGTTTCTTCTGGCGAATAGCCGAATCTTTTATAAGCCTCTTTTTCAAGTGCATTGATATTTAAAAGCTTTTCCGGTTTGGAAGTTTTTAGAACAGAATCACATTTTGCAGAATCAATTTTTTTGCCAGAACATTTTTCAATGGCAGATGCTAAATAGGAACTGTTTACTTCAAAAGAACATTTATTATCTTTAGGATTTACAAGCAGAGCTTTTATTGTATTCCCGTTTGAATCTTTTATGCTTGCTTCCAGTTCATTATATGGTTTAGGAATAAAGTTTTTTACAGTATGATTTCTTTTTGCAATCTCACATAAAACAGCGGTCTGAACACGGCCCACCGAAAAAACTTCATGATTTCCTGTTGAAACAAATCTTGTAAAATTCATTCCGATTAACCAGTCTGCATGTTGTCTGGCATAAGCCTGGGCAGAAAGACTGTCATAATCTGAAAGCGGCTTTGCGTTATCAAGACCTTTTTTAACGACATCTGGGGTAAGAGCTTCTGATACCCAGAAGCGATAACAGTTTGAAAAATCTGTAAGATGGGCCTGTTCAAGAACAATTCGGGCAATAAGTTCACCTTCCCGATCGGCATCCGTCGCTATTATGATTTTGTCTGAAATATGTTCCTTGATTTTCTCCATTACAATTTTTGTTTGGGAAGAAGCTGCTGCTGTTTTGGAGTAACAAAATTTCTGTGGAATTATTGGAAGATCCGTGATGTTCCAGTTTTTATATTTAGGGTCATAAAAGTCTGGTGGGCAAAGTTCAAAAAGATGACCTTGGCAATATGTAATAATAATGCTGGCTGTGGAAAAGTATCCTGCAAACTTTTGGGCGTTTAGGGCTATTGCAAAATCTTTTGCAACCGAGGATTTTTCTGTAAGAATAAGCATTGTAAATAACACCTACTCTATGTATTCACAACTAAAATATACAACTATTGTAAATGCTTTGTCAAGAACGCCGTAACATTACGGCAATCAACACGTCTTTTGACATCGCCGTAATGTTACGGCGATAAACTGAGTAGGAGAAATAGAGCAAATGAATAGTTAAGTGCTATATCTATTCAGCAAGATAAAGAACAGGGATTTTTTGAATAGATATAGCACTTTCTTCCTATTATAGCGAATATATAAGGTGGGATTTTCATTGTTTTTGCAATCCCGAATTTATCCCAGAGTAGTCCCAAATAATCCCACTCTTTAAAACGCCGTAATGTTACGGCAATGAATATGTATATTTGTTTAATTAAACTTATTTACTATTTATTGATTTAAATGGCATTTTGTTTTATTTTGAAATTATGCTACGGATTAAATGCGTTTGAATGAAAAGCAAATGCCGTAACATTACGGCAATAAGGAGGCGAGAAATGCCAGGGCTGATTAAACTGGAACTTGATATTGAAAATCTGTATGTAACAAGCGATCTGCATCTGAACCACAAAAACATCATCAAATATTGCGACCGGCCTTTTGAGTTTAGCAGCAGCGGTGTTGAAGAAATGAACAATGTCCTGATACACAATTTAATGCAGCTTCCAGAGGGCTGTACGCTTTTGAATCTTGGTGACTGGGCTTTGCTTCACGGCTCAACTAAAAACAGAAATCTCGTTCATTCAGTAATTGAAAATCTGCTTGAAAAGAATATCAGCGTTTATACGGTGCTTGGAAATCATGACCGGATTTTCCAGAAAGTCGAGAACGTTCATGGCAGCTTCATAAACGAAGAAGATCTTGACAAGGTGTACTTGCAGAAACATGATGAATACGAAGCAAAAAGCGTTTGGTTTTCAGGACTAGGAAAGATATTACTGAATGAAAAGTATTATCTTGCCCACGAACCCTTTTATCTGAGGGAAAAAGATAAACTTCAGTTGCACGGCCATATCCACAACAATCCATTGCACCGTGAAGATGAATGGAAAAGCAATGTGAATAATAAACTTCTTGGAAATTACATAAACTGCTGTGCGGATGTACACGGTTTTAAGCCAGTAAATTTTTCAGAACTTATTGCAGGAAAATAAAAAACAAACGCCGTAACATTACGGCGTTGAATGAGGGTGATAAAAATGAGAAGGCGAGTAATAAAACAAAGTCCATTTTTTGCTAACACAACCGCACGGGATGGTAACGGCTGGGATAACAGGCCCAAATATTTCAAGCTGAACAAAAAAGATGACATGAGGGAAGCAAGAAAGCTTTACAAGACTTTAGAGTATCTTCTTACATCATCTGATAATAATTATGAGAAAGAGAAATACCGGGCTGGTAGCGGTGGATTTTATACACGGCAGCAGAATTGTGTCCTTAAAATGCGGTACGGCTTTGAACTTTCAAAACACATGAGGTTTCTGGAAGAGTATCTTACACAGGAAAAAAAGAACGAAGTCATTGAAAAACCAAAACTGTTTTCTGAAAATGATGTTGATGATGCTTTTGTAGAAAATTATAAAAATAATATGGATTCAAAACATTTTAAGTTCATTATTTCCCCTGAAAACCCGGAGGTTGATTGCAAGGTTCTCACCAAAACTCTTGTAAAGCGAATGGAAAAAATAACCGGCTATAAGTTCTCCTGGCTTGCGGCAGTTCATACAAATACCAATCATCCCCATGCACATCTTCTTATAAATGGTATTGATAAGAACGGTAAGAAAGTTGATTGTTTCCGAGGAACGATGCTGAAACATACGATAAGGGAAATGGCAAGGCAGATTTGCACGGAATTGAAAGGGGAGCGTACGGAAGAAGAAATTGAGGCAGCAAAAAGAAAACTTCCGGAAGCTAACAGGTACTGTGTGCTTGATAAAGAAATTGAGCATTATAGTTTTATACGTTCTTCCAATAATGATTTTGATTATCCCATGTCTGTCCGCTCACAGAATGAAGTAATGTACAAGAGGCTTTGTCATCTTGAAAAAATAGGACTTGCAAAACGAGAAGAGAATGAATCAAACATTTTCAATCTTGAGAAAGACTGGGGTGAGAAACTTCATTCAGCAGGAAGATATTCTTCTTATCTAAAAGCAAAAAATGAGCTTCTTTTTACTCACGGAGTAGACTTAAAGATTTTCGGGAACGACAATGAGGTCGCCAATGGAATCATCACAAAACTGTATAAGATGAATTATGAGGAGTCATGGGACAATGCAGTAGTTATTGAAAACAAGGAAAGCAAAAAGGCATGGTTCGTTCCTGTTTATAATGAGCCAAATGACAAGCTGCTTGGTGCAGAGGTCAGCTGCTCTAAAAGTGAGAAAGGCGGTAGGATGCGTCCTGTTGTTCGTGTTTCAAAATGGAATGGCATTGAAAAATAAAACAAAAGGTGTAAATAGATTGTAAGTGTAGTATTTACAAAATAATTCAAATATATTATAATGTCTTCATCTTGAGTTTCCATAATCCCGCATAATTGGAAAACAGATAAGCATTGTCGTAATGTTACGGCGATGGAATGTTTTTGTTAGAGGGATTTTGTGAAGCAGAGTAACGAATTTTTAAGAAAACGTCCTGCGGAAAGAAACCGTAAGGTCCTGTTTGATTTATCCAATCTCATTCTCCCAGTTCTCATTGTTGTTATAGGTCTCATCATATCCACACAGACTTATGCAAAACTCGTTGGATATAATCCAAAGTATACTGACGCACCCTTTTTTGTAACGACAAGAAAATTTCTTTTTATTGATGAAGGTTATCCGTTTTATAATCCGGGCTTGATATTACTCATAGTTATGTCACAAGGTCTTACCGACAACCTGATTCAGTCCGTTATCTTACAGTCGCTTTTTCCTTTCCTTGTAAGTGCAGGAATAGCCGTATTGTTCTTTTTTGTCGTAAGTGCGATAAGAGGCTATGGCCTGAACAAGAATGACAACCTTTATGGTACTTCAAGATGGGGTACTGAAAAAGACATCAAGAAATTTGGACTTTCAGAAAAACGGGGCGTTGTCCTTGCGGAGTTCCAAAGGGCTGATGTAAGGGCAAAAGTAAATCCAAAGAATACATCGATACAGCTGTCATTGAAGAAACTTGCCCCACTTATCTGTATTGCAGGAAATACGAATGTACTGATGATTGCTCCTACACGAAGCGGAAAAGGTGTAGGCAGTGTCATACCGACATCATTGAACTTTCCTTGGTCCATAATCTTCTTTGATCCGAAGGGAGAGCTGTTTAACATTACATCTGGTTTCCGCTCAAAGTTTTCTGTTGTCTTAAAATTTGCTCCAAAAAATCCTGACGGAAACACTGTATGTTTCAATCCTCTGGAAGAAGTTCATCTTGATAACAGAATTGTAAGTGATGTTGACCTTGTAATACAGAACCTTTTTGAAGAAGCAAAAGGCGGTGAAAATTCAAACAGCCAGTTCTTTAATGAAAATGCAAAGGATATGATTAAGACAACGATTCTTCATATCCTTACGGCAGACAATCCTGAATACGCTGACAAGAAAAATCTTCCTGGCGTATTTGAGATTATGTCTCTTGCCTCAAAACCTGATGAGGAAGAAGATCAGGAAGGTGAGGAACAGAAAAAATCAAATCCTGGCGACAAATTGTTTGGTGAGATGTTTGAAACACGGCACTTGCTGCAAGGCCGGGAAGCCCCATGGCTGCAGACTCTAATTGAGGCAGGTGCCGGGCGTATGCTTCAGATGAATCCGAAGGTAAGAAGTGATGTCTTCTCTACCGTATTCTCAAAGTTGCAGCTTTTCTCTGATCCGTTAATAGCACACGCAACAAGTCATTCTGATTTTAAGCTTGATGACTTTGTTACAAGTGATGCACCGATTTCATTATATCTTGTTGTTCCGTTTGCACATGTTGATGTCATCGCTCCAGTTTTCAAGCTGCTGATAAACTTCATGCTGCGCCGTTTTTCTGACGGTGAGACATCTTACGGAGAAGTCAAACTAAAGAACAGGCTGCTTTTTATGCTTGATGAGTTTCCTGTCCTTGGCAACTTTCCGTTCCTTGTTAAGACAATGGGTATCCTTGCTGGTTATGGAATCAACTTCTTCCTTATCTGCCAGGGGTTGAATCAGCTGGTAGACATCTATGGGCAGAACCATCCGTTTCTGGACCATTGCAAGACAATCTGTATTTATGCACCTGGTAAGATTGAGGATGCAAAGGCATTCACTGAAGCAATCGGTAAAGAAAGCGTTACAAAAGAAAGCATATCTACAAGCGGAAGCCGTTATGCAGTTGCCTTGAATAATCTGAATGCTTCAAGTCAGGAAGTTGCAAGAGACCTTATGAATCCTGATGAACTTATGCACCTTCCGCCAAGCGAAGCTCTTATTATGAACCAGGGAATGCCTGCATATATTGCAAAGAAAGTCGTTTACTACGATGACCCTAGATTCAAGAACAAAGCGTATTCTGTGAGGGATGAAAAAGACTGGCTCAGATTCAAATGGTTCTTCAATCCGCTTTTTACACTTCCAATTGGTAAAAAAGGAATAACTGTAGGTTATCCGTCATTGAAACTTACCATTTACAGAAGTGATGACAAACAAAAAAAGTCCTACAGATACAGGGACAGCGGAAACTGCAAGAAAGGCTGGATAATTCCTTTTACCAGAAAAAAACGCTTAATGGAAACAGGATTTGAACCTCTTACCACAATGGAGCGGCTTGAGAATGAGCTTAAAGCTCTTCCTTCCAATAAAGGAAAACTTGTGGGCAGGGAAAAAAAGAAAAATGAGAAAAGTCAAAAACAGAATGACATGACTGTAAATGACAATGAAGATGAAAACTTTAACATAGTTGATTACCTTGAATCATTTGCAGACATAGAGGAAATCTCTCCATTCCAAGGTGAGATGATAGACGGAGAGCCGCCTCCAACTACAGTTCCCCTTACCCCGGATGTTTTTTCATCTGAAGCAAAATAAGAATATAGGAGTTTATATGAATTTGAATGTAAAGAAAGATGTTTATATTGCAATTGAGCATAAGGAAAAGGTCGTGGATTTTCTGTCAAAGAAAACCGGCATGGAATGGTATATGTTCCGTCATGCAGGAGAGATTTCAAACGCAGTAAAGCCGTACTTTATGGAAATGGTAAAAGGATTTGACGAGGCGAGAATCTCATTTGAAAGCCATGAGGAATATATAGATACATGCGAATGCTGCATTCAGCGTTTTGGAAAAAAAGTAAGGCTGACTTTTTCCTTTACGGAAGAAGAATTCGAGTTAATGAAGGAAACCGCTAAAAGAAATCATTTTATAAACATGGTGGATTTCATAATTACCGTTTTGTATGCATTAATAATGCAGGGAAAAGTATATGAGATTTCCTTAAAGGAGTTCTCATATTTCTTTTTTAATAGAGATAAACAGGTTCAGATTACAATTCCGTTTGAGATTATGGAAAAACTTAAAAGAACAAGTTTTATGAAGAACCAGCAGACATATTTCAGAAAAGCACTTTTCTGGCAGATTTATTTTGGAAAAACACTTCCTGTCAGATATGAGGAAGAAGATTATTTCAGAATAACGCCGCAAAAGACAGGCTGGTTTAAGACTCTGTTTCAGTGTTCAGACATCATTAAAAATTATGCAAGAAACAGAAATCTCGGCAGTACTGAAAGTATAGCAGTCCTCAATATTCTGAACACTTACCTGGACCAGACGGTTGAAAATGAATCCGTAGAGGAAACTTTTGTGAAAGAGGCGGCCAATGGCTAAGGAAAAGGATTCATCTCTTTTAACCTATGAAACTCATGTAAGGCTTACTGATGAGATGAGAAATCTGCTTTCACAGAGGGCAAAGGATGAAGGAATCTCATCAAATGCAGTCATTCAGAAAGCCGTTTCTCTGTATCTTACAAAAGACACGATGGACGAAAGCCTTCTGATTGCAAAGATGACTGATGTGCAGAGGCAGCTTGCAAGGCTGAAACATGAGTTTGATGTAAAGCAGAAACTTGACCTTGAGTGGTATCAGTATTTCTTTCTTTTTGCACCGCCTATTCCTCAGGAAGAAGTGGGGCTTCGTATGCAGAAGGCAAACAAGGATGTTCAGGCATTTCTCCAGAATTTCAAGCACAGGGCGGCAAGCATAAAACCTCTCATTGAGACGATTTTCGGTGACATGCTCGAAGAAGATGCAGGGGATGGGAAATAATGGAAAGCGTACCGTTCTCAACATTTGCTGCGGACAGAGAAAAGAAACAGAGATTGAACAACAATTTCCTTTCCGACATCGCTTGCCTGAAAAAATATCTTGATGACCCGAAGGTTACTGACATATTTGTAATCGGAAGCGGAGAAATTATCATCAAGGTCTTTGCAAAAGGAAAGGTTTTTACGGGGGAAAAAATACCGCCTACGAAGGTTCGTGGAATAATACTTAGTGCGGCGGCCCTGCTTGATAAACAGATTGATCCCATAGGCGGCATTCCGAAGCTGGAAGCTGTTATTCCACCGCCCTATAATGCCCGCATTACAGGACTTCTACCGCCGTGGGTTGAAAATCCTGAGTTAACTTTTCGTAAACCGCCAAAAGAAATCTTTCCACTTGAAAGCTATGTGGAAGCCGGACGGATGACAAAAGAAGAATATGAACTTATCTGTTCTTACATCAAGGACAGAAAAAATATATTGATTGGAGGAGGTACGGGAAGCGGTAAATC
>ERZ842401.6122-NODE-6122-length-12993-cov-4.453239_pt1 | contig 12993 bp, 18 predicted proteins | sample MGYA00521270_ERZ842401 | MGnify/ENA primary metagenome ERZ842401 (study PRJEB31892, sample SAMEA3878208) | bioreactor metagenome | biome: Moose rumen | place: Sweden | collected 2011-10 | study: EMG produced TPA metagenomics assembly of the PRJEB12797 data set... | reverse complement strand
TCAGACGTGTGCTCTTCCGATCTTTATAGCTGTTCCAAAAGCCATTGATGTAAATATCATCAAGAAACTTATTAGTATAAAGTATATAATATAGGGAGAATAGGGGTAATTATACACGCCTAAAACGCCTGTGCGTACCCGTATATACGCGCGTGCGCGAGAATTGTTTTTAACCCCAAAATGCGCGGGAGGTTCAGATGCTTGAGAAAGAAGTCGAAAGAAAGTTGATACAGCCTATCAGAAATATGGGCGGTTTGTGCTTGAAGTTTGAGACACCGGGATATACAGGCGTGCCGGACAGGATCGTTCTGCTCCCCGGTGAGCGGTTGGTGTTCGTGGAAACAAAACAGCGCGGAAAGAAAGAACGGGCGCGGCAGGTCCTTGTTCAAGAGATTATCCGAAAGCTGGGTTTTACGGTGTTCAGCTCCATTGACACCCCGGCAAAAGTCGCACAGGTGGTAGAATATTGCAGAAAGGCGGTGAATGAGGAATGAAATTTGTTCCTTATGCGTATCAACAGTATTGCATCAACAGAATACTTGACACGCCGAACATAGGGCTGTTCCTTGATATGGGACTCGGTAAGACCGTCATAACCTTGACAGCCTTGCAGGAGCTTAAATACTATCGGTGGCAAATTGGTAAAGTTCTTATAATCGCGCCGAAAAAGGTAGCCGAGGACACTTGGCAAACCGAACAGCGAAAGTGGGAGCATCTCGGACTCCTGCGGATCGTGGGAGCGCTCGGGTCGGTTACACAGCGGGCGAGGGCGCTGCAAAGTGACGCGGACATCTACGTCATCAACCGAGAAAACACACAATGGCTCGTTGATTATTACGGGTTCAATTGGCCGTTCGACGTAGTTGTTATAGACGAAAGCAGTTCTTTCAAGTCTCACACAACAAAGCGGTTCAAGGCATTAAAAACAGTTCGCCCGAAAATAAAGCGCGTTATCGAGCTTACGGGAACGCCAAACCCTCACGGTCTGCTTGATTTGTGGTCGCAGCTTTACTTGCTTGACGGTGGGGCGCGTCTGGGTCGCACTATATCGGTTTATAGGGACCTGTATTTTGTACCGGATAAACGAAGCCGGACAACGATATTCAGCTATGCCCCGAAAGAGGGCGCGGAGCAGGCAATACACGAAGCTATATCCGATATCTGCTTATCAATGAAGTCCGAGGACTATCTTGATTTACCGGATTTTGTTTACAACGACATTCCCGTCGTTCTGGATGCCGCGGCAAAGGCGGCATATAACAGGCTCGCGCGTGACTATGTGCTTGAAATCGACGAGGAAACGATAACAGCCACAAATGCCGCGTCGCTGTCTGGAAAGCTGTTGCAGCTCTGTAATGGGGCGGTGTATGACGAACAGCACAACGTCGTACCGGTTCACGATTGCAAGATAGAGGCATTTATGGAAACGGTAGAACAGCTTGGCGGTCAGCACGCGCTTGTATGCTATTATTTCAAGCACGATCTTGACAGGCTTTTAACAGCCCTGCAACGAACAAATCTCCGTGTTCGCGTTTATTCCGGCGTAAAGGATAAAAACGATTGGAACGCGGGCAATATAGATTTGTTATTATTGCATCCTGCATCATGCGGCTATGGTCTGAATTTACAAGAGGGTGGTCATCATATAATCTGGTTCGGCTTGACGTGGACGCTTGAGGAATTTCAGCAGACGAACAAGCGGCTGCACCGGCAGGGGCAGAAATACCCCGTTATCGTGCATAGGCTTATCGTGCAGGGCGGCAGGGACGAAGATGTTATATTATCATTGACCGACAAAGACAAGGTACAAGAAAGCCTGTTGGAGTCGCTGAAAGTCAGAATATCACAAATCAAGGAGGCTATGCAGAAATGACATTAAAGGAATTATCACAGCTATTTTACCTTAAACGGGAAATCGAGATAGACCAACAGCGGCTTGACGAATTGGAGGCTATGGCCGCCGCTCCCTCGTCCCCGCGTATGACAGACTTGCCGCGCGGTTCGGGGGACGGTGCAAGCAAGATAGAAAAGCTCGTTGAAGAAATCGACGATCTGAAAGCTCTTATAGCCGCAAAGCAGATACAGTGTATTCATGAAAAGAACAGGCTTGAACGGTACATATCCGGCATAGATGATAGTCACGTTCGCGCGGTGTTCAGCTTACGATTTGAACAGGGGTTATCGTGGGACGAGGTTTCAGTCAAGGTGGGAGGCGGTAATTCCGTAGGCGCTGTAAAGAAATGCTGTTACCGTTACTTGAAAAATCATTAAAAGAAATTTAACTTTTTACACAAAATGCAAAGTTGTCCCCCAATGTCCCTCGGGGGTGTGCTATACTGATATCGTGGAAATATGGATCGAGCAGGGGGAGCAGCAGGGTGCGCCTCCTGCCTTATCGGACTCCTCCCGTCGATCTATTCCACTTTCGGCTCGTCGCTGTGGCGGCGGGCTGAAATTAAGGGATCGTGCTGTAGAACGGTTTCCCGCCTGCGGGTGTGGACGCAGTTACAGCCTAAAGCGGTGCTTGAAATGTCAAGTGCCGCTTTTATATCCGCATATAGACTTCTCCCACAAGCTCGTAATGAGCGCAATATCGTGGGCGTTCTGGCAACCTAAAACATACCCTCGGCGGTAGTTTCCCCACAATACGGGGCGCTTACAAAACCGAGGGTATTATTATAAAGCATCTACGGGGGCGCGGTAGAATGTATAAGCAACAGAGAAATTATGAAAATCTGAATAAGGCTATATTCGAGGGCGTGCCGCCTTATGGCATACCGCAGATACAGCCGGTACAATGCGAGGTTGACAACTGGATAGGGTTCAACTATGCCCGGACGTGCGACGAGCGCGATATACACGGTGTTCACTTCTTTATCGACGATTACCAATTCAACCGCGTATGGGCGCAACCGGACAGCTATGTACCGCTTTTATCGCGGTTTCAAGCGGTGTGTTCGCCGGACTTCTCGACGTTCACCGACTTTCCGAAAGCAATTCAGATATATAACCATTACCGAAAGCACTGGTGTGCGGCATACTGGCAGGCAAAGGGCATCACGGTCATTCCTACAATATCGTGGTCGGATCACGAAAGCTACGATTGGTGTTTCGACGGTGAGCCCGTCGGTAGTATGGTCGCTATATCGAGCGTGGGAACACAGCTCAATAAGGAAATAAAACAGTTATTCCTTGACGGTTACAACGAAATGCTCAAGCGGCTTGAACCGTCAACAATAATCATCTATGGGACAGTACCCGAGGGCTGCACCGGAAACATCATACCGGTGAAGTCATTCCAGAGTAAATGGCGGCAGGAGGAATAAAGGTTATGGGTGGTAGAAGTGCCAAAAGTGGATTTACAAATACGCAAGCCACAAATAACTTATATGCAGGTTTACGCGTGCAGGGTTCTCCCGGACAGTATCAGCATGAAGCTGATAACGTCGTGGGGGGGGGTAATGGACGTACTTATGGATTTTGGCTTTAGCAGTGAGTTTACGGGCGTATATTTTTCGTCAAACGGCTCAACAGGAATGGACGGAAACGGCGAATTGACAATATCCGTTAGCGTACTTTCAAAAGGCGAAACAAGCAGTAACGGGTATTTTACATCTGACACGTTTTACGGAACAGGAGCGCACGAGGGTGGTCACGCTCTTATAAACGCATTACTTAAACATAACGTGTCAATCAATCCGGATGACAAGAATAAAACATCCTCGCGGGCATTTCTTGAAAGGGCAACCGCAAGGGATAAAGGAAAGCTGGAAACTGCCATAATGAAAGAGGCAAAGAAAAGATATGGTTCTAATCCTGCTATTTCCGGGTACGGTTCAAAAAATGCTGTAGAGAAAGTAGCAGAAGCCGTAAGTGATGTTTATGCGAACAAAGGAAACGCTAAACCCTACAGCAAAACAATTGTGGACGTACTAAAGGACATAAAGACGGGCAAATTCAAACCCATAATAAGGGTGTCAAAAAGAGAAATGGGAATATAGTCACTACGGCGGCAGGCTGAACAGCTACACGCCGCTGCAACGGGTGATGTTTGACTTTTCACAAAGGAGGTGTTATAATACAAATGGGAGGCAGAAGTGCAAAAAGCGGTTTATCGTCGGTAGGTGTATCTCCTACGACAGCGCCGTCTGCTATGGGCGGTTCGGTTTCTATGGCTGGTGCAACCCCCGTGACTCCGTCCGCATTTCAGATGCAACAGCAACCGCCTAATTTGGCAAATACACCACAGCAGGCACAGCAAGCAAATAATGCGGCGTTTCCTACGGTCGATAATTCGCCGTTTCACGATCTTTATAACGGCAGACAGTATTACCAAAACCAAAACCTTACTGCGGATCAAATTACTGCAACGATACAGTATCTTGATGACCAGCCCGAAAGCGGTTCAATGTACAGTATGTCACAAAACCTTAATCACTTACTTGTACAAGCCGCTCAAAACGGTGTTGCACCACAGATGAACGCAAATCAAGCCTATACATACCGTCACCTTATGGCGGCTATGCATAATCTCGGATATAACGTGAATTTAACACGTTACGATCACGGCGAGTTTGTAAACACGCTTTTAAAGCAGAACGGTATCAAGAACGCCAATTTTTCAACAATGCCCGTAAGTCAGTTACAGGCCGCGTTAGTAGGTAAAACCTACGGCGAGGAACGTTTCTTGTCAACGTCTTATAATGACTTTAAGAACGCATCCTCGCAGTCAAAAATGACATTCCAGCATCGTGCAGTCCGTATCGAGTATAAAGCGAAAGCAAGTACACAGGCTATGATGCCCGGAAATGGTCCCGGCGGCGCGATAGGCGAAGTAGTTCTCGCTCCGTCCGGTGGACGAAAAAATATGAAAATTGTAGGTGTTCGTGTTGACAGCAGCAGGAAAGTCCGTCAAAAAGGAACAGCCTATTTAAGCTCACAGGATCAACTTGTATTAACAGTTGAAGTCGATTAAAGGAGGCGCTTTATTATGGCAAAGAAAACAACAGGAATAAGCAAGTCACTTGATGACAGGTTTACAACGGGTGGTAAAGGTGTGTTTGTAAGTCCAAATACGCCCGCACAGCAGAAAGTAATTGACAAGATCAACGCTGAAATGGCAAAGAAAAAGCCTGTCACGAAGAAGAAAACAAAGTAGGAGGGTATATGGGAGGTAGAAGTGCAAAAAGCGGTATAACGCCTGCTATGCAGGCAACCGCAACAGTACAAGCCGCTCCGCAGTCCGCTCCCGCACAGGTTCAACCCCCGCAGATGCCGCAACAGCAACAGCCGCAACCGATACAGCCGAGTAGTAACTTGCAAGCGCCGTTACAGGCGAGTGCAACCCTCGCACAGATAGCGGCTATGACAGATGACCAGCTCGCACAGGCGGTCATTGACTCGCGTAATGTTGATATGCCGAATTTCTTGAACGATAGACCGGATGCAACACAGAAATTTGTGTATCAAGTGGGACTTAACGGAGCGCCTACGGTTATGGATCAAGCATCATTCAATCAGTTTATGAAGCAGAACAACATACCGCAAAGTCAAGTCATGTCAAGAAGCGTTGACGATAACGGTCCGTACAAAGCACCGCATATCGCAAACATATTCCGATATTCAGAACTTAACTATATCGGCGGTAAGTTTGGTGGTAAGGCATCCGGTGCGGGAACGTACTTTGATATGAACGGCGGCGGCAGGACAGGCTACGGGACGGGAGCAACGCTCACATCTGTTCTTAACCCCGCGACTGCGAGGGTCATAGACTATGGCGCACTTAAACGTAAAATACCCTCGTTCGCTCGTTCGCACCCCAAAGCAGCTCGAGCGATAGGGAGTGTTTCTAATGAAAATCTGTCTCTTTATGCGCTTGCTATGGGATATAACGTCATATCCGGCGGTCCTGTATCAAGTTCATACAGAAACGTAATTGACCGCGCGGCGGTAGTAGTTCTGGATCACTAATAGGAGGCAATTATGGCAAACAACAACGCAAACAAGTACAACCCGAAAACAAAGGAAGAATTTGACGCTTATGTTCGGGCTATGGACGCGGCAAACGCGGTATTTGAAAAGCCGCCTGTCAAGAAAAAGTCCACAGGGCAGAAAAAGTCCACAGGCGGCAGCAAGAACAAGAAGTAACAACCGCATACCACTAACCCCGCTCACGTTATCGTGAGGCGGGGTTTTGCTATGCATGAAAAGAGGTGAGCCGGAAATGGCAAATAGACGTAAGGACGGGAGAGAGCCTATACACGCGGGCGGCAGACCCCCGAAATATAAAGAAACGGACGAGGAGCTTGAAAAGCTTGAACAGCTTATAGACGAATACTTTGACGAGTGCGACGGTAAGCCGCTGCTTGACGAGGACGGAAAGGCTATATGCGATAAGTACGGCTACCCTATAATTGTCGGTAAACGCCCGCCTACAGTAACGGGTCTGGCGTTAAAGCTCGGTTTCGACTCCCGAACAAGTCTGCTGAACTATCAGCATAGGAGTAAAAAGTTCAATCGAGTTATATCAAGGGCAAAGCTGCGGCTTGAAATGTACACAGAGGAGCGACTGTTTGACAAGGACGGCGCGAACGGGGCTAAATTCAGTCTGCAAAACAATTTCAAGGACTGGAATGATACAAAAACAATTGCAGGAAACGAGAACGCGTCCCCGGTCAAGATCATCTGCGATATCCCCTTGACAAATCCGGCAGCGGCAAAACCGCCTACACAGCCGGAGCAGCAAACAACGGATGCCGGTAGTACAAAATAATCAAGAGGGTGTTCGCCTCACAGATATAATCGCTCCTCCGTTCTATGAGGTGTACTGGGACATAAAAAAGGGTCTGCACACCCATTATGATTTATACGGCGGCCGTGGTTCAACAAAATCGTCGTTTGTATCGGAGCAGATAGTCGAGGGCATTATGGAAGACCCTAACGCCAACGCTATTGTTTACCGTAAAACGGCGAGTACACTTGAAACAAGCGTATTTGAACAGATTATATGGGCTATTGAAGCGCTCGGGGTGTCGAGCCTATGGAGAACTACCAAAAGCCCATACAAAGCGATATACAAACCTACAGGACAAGTGATACTGTTTCGTGGTCTGGATAAAGCCAAAAAGCAGAAATCTATCAAGGTCGCTAAAGGCTATTTAAAATTCCTGTGGTTTGAGGAACTTGACGAATTTGCAGGTGTGGAGGAAATCCGATCTGTTCAGCAGTCAGTACTCCGCGGCGGTTCAAAGTTCGTCGTTTTCAAAACATTTAACCCGCCTATAAGTCAATCAAACTGGGCCAATCAGTATGTTATGATGCCGAAGCGGGACGCGCTGCGGCATAAATCCTGTTATACGGAGATAAACCCCGCATGGCTCGGTGAACAGTTCATAAACGAAGCCGAGGAGCTGAAAGCGGTCAACGAACGTGCATATCGTCACGAATATCTTGGAGAACCGACCGGGACGGGCGGCGAGGTGTTTGATAACCTTGAAGTCCGCGAAATATCGGACGATGAAATCAGCGTATTCGATCATATCTACATGGGTATAGACTGGGGCTGGTTTCCCGATCCGTACCATTGGGCGAAAATGCACTATGACGCGGCGCGGAAAAAGCTTTATATTTTCGGTGAATATCGAGCAGTCAAGCAGTCCAATTCTACAACGTGGGCGGCGCTCAAAATGCTGAAAGGCGTTACTGAATACGACCTTATAACAGCAGACAGCGCTGAACCTAAATCCGTGGGCGATTATCGCTCCTACGGTTCAAACTGCCGCGGCGCGATAAAAGGTCCCGACAGCGTGCGATATGGTATGAAATGGCTACAGTCGCTTAAATCAATTGTCATTGATCCGGTTCGGTGTCCGGCTACTGCGGAAGAGTTCACAAAGTACGAATATGAACGTACCAAAGAAGATGAAATAACAAGTAACTTTCCAGACGCGAACAATCACAGCATCGACGCGGTTCGCTATGCGCTCGAGCGCGTATGGCGTAAGAAAGGGCAGTAATGAACGATAAAGTCACCGTTGTATGTGATATGGAGTTTTTCTGACCGAAAAAAAAATGAAAATAAGGGGCAGATATGGCAACATCAAGTATATTCACAAGTTTCAGTATCAATGACTCAAAAATAGCCGAGAGCTTTATCAAAGCACTTAACCGTTCGTCTGAGGATCCCGAAAGGGTTTCGTCATCCTCTCCGAAATATATAACCGATAAAGACAAAATAAAAGCGTTTTTCACAAATAAGAAAGGGCAGTAATGAACGATAAAGTCACTATTTTAGGTACTGAATACGCGATATCGTATTCAAAATATAACGAGGATATGTTCACCAACAGTAACGGGGAAAGGTTGTGCGGGTATTGCAGCTCAAGCGCAAAGCACATAGCGATATGCGATATGGGGTCTTTCCCCGGCTGGGAAAAAGAAGATATAAAAACGTGCCGTGAGTCGGAAAAAGAAACGCTCCGTCACGAAATAGTTCACGCTTTCCTGCACGAGTGCGGTCTGGCTGATAACACATTCAATATCGAACGCGGCGGCTGGGCAAACAACGAGGAAATGGTTGACTGGATAGCGCAGATAGGTCCGCGGCTTTACAAAGCGTGGGAAGAAGCCGGAGCAATTTAGACCTTGACATATCCCCCGTAATGTGGTAAAATATGTTTAACTTACATTACGGGAGGCGCAATTATGGAAAACAACGAACAGCAGACGGGCGGCTTTTGCCCGAAATGCGGTAAACAGACGGTGCAGTTTCAAAGGGAAGTATCTCCGATCGATAATCAATACCATACCGTGGGTTTTTGTCAGAGCTGCGGTCACACTTGGCAAACGGACGCGGCGGCACAATCCGTACAGCCGTCGGTAGTGGTTCAACAGGTTCAACCGAAAAAGAAAGATCACACAGCCGCAAAGGTAGTATTTATAACGCTGGGCGCGGTGTTGGTTCTTGGCATAATCGGCAATATGGGAAAGAATAACAGCAAGACCACCACCGGAACAACCGAGGTCACAGCAGCGACAGCGGAAAACGGCAACGCTGGAAATGCTACACCGACCGCAGAGACAACAACATCTGCGGCAGAGACAAAACCGGAGATGAGCTACGAGATCACCGATACAAGTTTCAACTACTATACAAACTCTATCGGTAGTGTCGAATTTTACGGTATTGTCGAAGTAACGAACACGGGCAGTAAAAATATCTACTTAAAGGACTGCACATTTGACTTAGAGGATAATGACGGGCATTTATTACAAACCGAGTCATTGTTCGTTTCAAGCTGTCCGGACATCATAGCACCCGGCGAAAAAGGATATTTCTATAATGGCATAGGCGCTAACTTGCTGGATAAAGGCGTATCTACAGATAACGGCTTGAAGCTTGTACCGCACTATAAGCTCGTTGAAGCTACGGGCGAGATAATCAATTATGACGTGACTGATACAGAACTCCGCAAAGATAATTTCGGCGGTGCAAAGGTTACAGGGCGGCTTACAAACAATACCGACAAAGATGTCAGCTTGTTTTATGTCAACGTCGTTTTCAAAGATGCATCGGGAAAAGCGCTGTACATTACAGGAACTAATGTAATGGACTTAACCGCAGGAGCTACCGTAAGTTTTGAAGTGAGCAGCGCAGGCGCGAACGACTCCGTAAATTTTGACGATATTGCAGATTATGAAGTGGTTGCAAGAAAAGACTATTATCAATTCTAACAGGTGACATAACAATAGCGCGGTAGAACCTATCGCGCTATTGTTATGTCATTTAGTTAAAATTATTTTACGATAGCTATTGACAAGTTAAAATAATTGTGCTATAATATTTATTTTGAAAATTTTTCAAAAAACTATTGACTTTTCTTTGTAGCTATGATATAATTTGATTGTAGCCACAAGAAAGGAGGTCAAAATGTGGGTATTCACAAAGGCACAAAGCTAACCGATAAACCGAAAGATCGCGTAATACGCGCTCGGATAGATAAAGATATGTCTGAAAAGTTAGATGCCGTAATAAAAGAGAAGCATTTAAGCATATCTGAAATTGTCCGTGACGGTATCGAAATGCACTACGCCGATATCAAGAAATGAAAAACGGCAGTCGCCTCAATCCTACCAAGATGTTACGACTACCGTAATTCAACCGACAAGAAAGTTCTTATCTAAAATACATTATACATTAGATTGGCTCTCTTGTCAAGACAAATTTGCAATTTTGCAGGAGGAATTAACTATGTCAATCAATGTAAATGAAGTAAAAAGCAAGATCACAAGCCTGTTGCTTATGGGGCAGACGTGCGCGGAAAGCGGCACACTTGACGATACCACAGCGGCGAATATCTTTGAGCTCGTCCTTGAAATGCTTGACGGGCTGGACGCGGCAGCTCCGAAAGGGGGTGCTGCGGTATGACAGAATTAAGGACCTTTGAAAACCCGAAATTCGGCGCTATCCGTGTAATCGTGATAGACGAGATGCCGTGGTTCGTCGGTACGGACTTTTGCAAGGCTTTAGGCTACAGCAACGAGAACAGGGCATTGACGAACGCGGATAAAGCGGATCGTATGCTGTGGGAACGTAACGACATACCCGCGATAGTAGATGTGAATGGTCGCCCGCGTAATCACACGTTAATAAACGTCAACGGTTGCGTAACCTTAATGAACATCTGCACATTCACTACGGTAAAGCCTTTTTCCGATTGGTTCTACAAGATAGTCAGCTCCCTACGTATTTGCCCTCCGTCCGTCCCGAAAAAGCGGAAACGTGTTCCGAAATCAGAACAGGCTGCGGTAAACGTCACCAAAGCGCCGGAAATGCACCCAGAAACGAAAAACGACTTTACAAGGGAAGAATTATTAAAAGCCGCGCAAATCGTCGCTACGTGCAAAAATGACCGCTTACCGTGCGTTTTAAGTGTTCTGCGTCAAGCCGGAATACAGGTTGATGACGCTGCACCCAAAGCAGAGAACAAGAAAAACCCGAAAAATAAAAAGGCTGAACCCGTACCGCAAAAGAAAAGAGCAGTAACAAACGCTAAAGCGGAAAGAGCGGTAATACTTATGCAAAGGGCTATTGATACTTACGGCTTAAATCAATTCCGTATCGGTGAGATCGTAGGAATACACAGAACAACGATCAACTGTATTCTGAATGGCAAAGATGTTCCACAGCCAAAGACCGCAGAGCAGATCATCGAAAGCCTTACACGGACTTTCCCCGAAATCGCTTTTGCTTGAAAATCATCAAAATTTAATAAGAAAAACGCGTCAGAAATGGCGCGTTTTTTCGTGAAAATCTGCGAAAACAATTCAAAACTACAATTTGTATTTGTTTTCTACAATTACTACAACAAAAACAATTTTTGTTTGTTGTGAATGTTGTTCAGCAAAAGCCTTTATTATATATTACATACAATTACTACAATTATTCCTATAGAGTATATAAAATAGGGAGAATAGGGGTAATATATACACCCTAATATCCCTAATCCCCCTATTTATATAAATTATAGAAAAAATAATTGTTTTTGTAGATTTTGAAATCCGAAACATTTATATACAAACTAAACAAATTGGAGTGATTAACTTTGTTTAGCAAGCTAATAAACTTTATAAGGACGGTGTTAAGAAAGTTGTTACCGTATAAAGACATTCAAAGCGTAGAACATATCGAAACGCCGTTATCCTCGGAAATGGTGAACGCGCTCGACCTGTGGCTCGATATGTACACAGGTAAAGCCCCGTGGCTGGCGCAAAGCGGTATGAAGTCGCTGAACCTACCTGCGTTTATCAGCTCGGAGATCGCGCGGCAGATAATACTTGAATTGAAATGGGACATTACCGCAAAGGGCGCAGAAATGGACGCGGAGGGCAATTTAGCGACCAACCCCCGCGCATCTTTCCTCAAGGCTGAATTTGAACGTTGCATAACAGCGCTCCGGAAAAAGCTTGAACAGGGATGCGCGGCGGGCGGTATGGCGGTAAAGCCGTACCCAAAAGACGGACACCTGTTTTTTGATTGGGTCATGGACTGGTCCCTATATCCCATAGCGTTCGACGACGACGGAAATCTTTCTGATGTTATTTTCCGCGACACCTACACCGAGGGAAAGACGATCTATACCCGTCTGGAGCGTCACGTTGTCGAGGGAGATAGTGTAAAGATCACACAACGTGCGTTTAAATCGCAGGACAAAAACAGCATCGGTAATGAGGTTGCACTTTCTGAGGTTGAAATGTGGTCCCAGCTTGAGCCGGAGGCTACTGTCAAGAAGTCCGAGGGGCAGATGTTCGGTTGGTTCAAGGCGGCGGCAGCAAACAATGTTGATGTTGACAGTCCTATGGGCGCGTCGGTTTACAGCAAGGCGTGTGACCTTATACGGGACGCGGATGAACAGTATTCCCGTTTAATGTGGGAATTTAAGGGATCGGAGCTTGCAATTGACGTTGACCCTACGACCTTAAAACAGGCGGCGAACGACAGCTCAAGAAAAGAAATGCCGCAGCTTGATGAGCGCTTATTCCGCGGAGTCGATACCGGACAGGATAACAACTATAATGTGTTTTCTCCTGCGATCCGTGACGCGTCTCTTATAAACGGTCTTAATCAGATACTACAGCGCATAGAGGACGTTATCGGACTTTCCCGCGGTACGCTCGCAGATGTCACGTCCGAGGCGCGTACAGCTACCGAATTACGCATTTTACGGCAGCGGTCATATTCCACCATAGCGGATAATCAGAAAGCACTTGAAAGGTGCTTAAAGGACGTTGTACGCGTTATGGATAAATATGCGACCCTATATAACCTTGCACCGCAGGGCGATTATGAAGTATCGTTTGAATGGGATGACAGTGTATTAGTTGACGTTAACGAAGAAATGAATAAACGTATGACTTTATTAAATGAAAACATCATCAGCCCAGTAGAAATGAGAATGTTTTCATTTAATAAAGTCATACGTTTATTCATTTCTT